>Ga0209337_1000139_pt1 | contig 58301 bp, 75 predicted proteins | sample LinPmetageLP53_FD_184044 | JGI IMG/M metagenome (GOLD analysis project Ga0209337, IMG submission 184044) | Marine viral communities from the Pacific Ocean - LP-53 (SPAdes) (version 2) | ecosystem: Environmental > Aquatic > Marine > Oceanic | place: Pacific Ocean | collected 2010-02-08
AAAATTTTAAAATTATGACAAATTTAAACGAAATTAAGACTACAAATTACTCTGTTAAGTACACAAAAAATGAGTACCGAGATACTGAAATACAATTAAATCATTTTAAAGGGTTTAAGGTTGTTTACTTGTCCCCAACAAACTACAACGGGACAAGAATCAAACTAACAGATTTGAGGACTAAAAAAAGTGTTACAATATCAAGAGGAGATGAGGACAATTACAGAGATGACGCGATAAAGTATATAACAGAGGTATTAAAAATCAAGGTTAGTGGGTTTGTATCGGACGAAACATTAGGCTTCTACTTGATATTAACAGATGACTTTTCAAAATGTATATAAACAAATTAAAAACAAATTAAAATTAAAAATATGAGAAATTTATTAGATATAGAAAATACAATTCTATCAGAAAACCGAGCTTTAAGAGATGGCTTCAGAGTTGAAGAAATCAACGAAAATATGAACTTAATTTTCGAGGGTGGACTCTCCAAGTTTAATTCATCAGTAAAAATGGCAAAAATAGTCAAAAAATCTATGGACTTTTTCAATTCGGAAGAGTGTCAAAATCAATTATATGAAGAGGGGGTTTCATGGACAAAAGAGGAGTTTTTTATGAAGCTTTACGGGTGGAAAAGAGCTTATGGTTACAAAATGCTAAAACTTGCAGAGGTTCACTCGAGTACAATTAGAAGCTTTGTGTCGAAAATGCAAACACTGAGAGATAATGGAGAAGACACGAAAGAAACCTCAATTAGTGTTGAAAATTGCTTAAAGTTTATTCGAGGTGGTGGAGAAGAAACCAACACCGAACCAACAACACCGAACCCTACCACGTTACAATTAACGTGTTTAATTGATGGAGTTAAGAAGAAAGTCACTATTAAATCAAATGGAGATATTAAAAGCAATTTAACACCTTCAGAACTTAATAATCAAATTGAGCTATTAAATCAAGTTATTGTAAACAATAATAACAACTAACTAACTAACAAATTAAATTTAAAACTATGAATAATTTAACAGGTATAACATACCAAAACACCGGAGTAACGAGCCGAGGGACTCTCAGAGGTTACCACTCGAGCCCAAGCCCTAATTTCATCAACAAGACCCCCTATAATGTTGATTTAAGAGGTCTTAAACCAACAGAAAAACGCCGGCTCTTGACTTTTGAGGGTGGAGAATTTCACTCGAAATATGCCGTCGGGTTTGAAATTGAGAAACTATATTTTAACAGATTTGAAGAGTGCGAACGAGGTTCGAGAATTGGAGAACTTGCCTTATTCAAGGGGTTTGAACTTGATTCGAGTTGTGGAGTTGAAGCGATTACACACATTTTACCTCTATTACCTCGAGGTTTATGGAGAAACAAAGTATACAACATGTTTCACCAAGCCAAACACATTCTCGAGGAGGATTATTCCCCATCTACCAGAGATTGTGGGGGTCACATTACGTTAAGTTGCAAAGGCTTAACGTCAGCAGAGCTCTTCAAAAAAGTTTCGAAATATTCCGGATTGATTATGAGCTTATATCGTATGAGGTTAACAAATCACTATTGTAATCACAATATGACTTTTAGAACCACGAATTCCGATTGGATTAATGGCACAATGAACACAAGAGGAGAGCGAAACACTCACATAAGCTCTTATAAATACGCATTCTGTAAATTGGGGTCTCATGGTACGATTGAATTTCGAGTACCTCCACGAGTTACGGGAGTTAAGCAATTAATGAAGAGGTACGAGTTGTTTTACGAGTTAATTGATTGTGCAGTTAATGAGGTTAGTTGGTCGAAGTTTATGAGCCGAGTTAAACCGATTGTATTATCAATGTATCCCGACAACGAAAACAAGGCAAAATTAATTTTAAGCGAAGCGAAGTATTTTCAGAAGTTTATTAACACGAACGGAGAACGAACGCACGAAGTTACTGATACATATATGGAGTGCAACACCGAAGAAAAACAAGAACGCAGAAAAGAGTGGTTCAGTTTGTGAATCACTTTTTTAATGCTTTTAAATGGGGGGACTTTGTCCCCCTTTTTTTTTACTCTTATGTATCTTTAAAGAGACACCCGAACCCACACGCCACGCCTAAAAAAGTGGGTCGGCAGTTGGGAGACAGAAGAACACCCGACAAAAACACAGACTTGAATGTATCTTTAAAGAGACACTTTCAATTATTTGTGTTTCAGTCAGTTAAAACACGAATTTTAGAAAAAAAGTTGTATCGGTCTTCCCGATTGGCAGACTACAATTATTTTTCAGGGCACAAGCGAGCACCGGCACACAAGCCGGACAAAAAAATAAATTTGGTGGTTATATATATATATATTATATTAGCAAAGAATTATTCATAAATTCAGAAAAGTGGAGTTCGTAAGGCTATGGGGGTAGTCAAGCGAGTTTCACTTTTTTTTTACCCCTCTCATTTGGTTATGTCTAAATTTTGTCTTATATTTGTTTATTACTAATCGAGTTCTACCTCTCACTTATAGGGGTTGCTCACTAAAATTTTTATACTATGTGTGTTATAATAGTCAAACATAAAAAAGAAAACAAAGTTTCAAGGGGAGTTCTTAAAACCTCAAGTAAAGTAAACCCTCACGGATTGGGGGTTGTGTGGTTGGATACATTTGAAGTATCATATCACAAATCAAAAGACTACCAAGTGTTAGATGTGGACAGACCTTATATTGCTCACTTTCGTTATGCGACAATGGGTAAAGTTAATCGCGCTAACACCCACCCTTTTGTGTGTGGTAATAATATAGATGAGTTGCTTATGATGAACGGAAGTATTTATTCATTAGGAGACCAAGAAACGTGCGACACTAAAGTTCTTGCTAATCAATTAGGCGACAAGCCAAGACAAGTGTGGAAAGGGGAATTGTCTAATTATGAATGTAGATTTACTACAATAAACACTCGTACTCGTACCTATCAAATATATAATAAGGAGTTGTGGACAAAAAAGAATGGAGTATGGTTCAGTAAGGACAATGTTTTATTAGACAACGTCGTTGCAGTATATGGTACACTAAAAAAAGGCTACTCAAACTATCAACATTATTTAAGAAGTTCTAAATATGTGGGTGGTGGAGTAACGCATGACAAGTACCCTTTAATAATAGAGGGTTTGCCTTATGTGGTAAACAAAAAGGGAATTGGTCACAATGTAGAGGTTGATGTGTTTAAAGTATCTAATACTAAGCTTACCGATTTAGATAACTTAGAGGGACACCCTCGTTGGTACAAAAGAGAAGTTGTGCCGGTAAAACTAAAGAGTGGTAAGATTGTTAATTGTTGGTTGTACTTTAATGACAAGCATATTAATAAAGACACCAAGTTACACAAAACCTATGCTCAAACGTATACTGAAAATGTTTATGGTAGACACTCAAGTAATTGGTGGGGTGGATACTCTAAAAGAAAAAATGTAGTCGGTAAGGTTAAATCATACGAGCCTAAAACATTTGATTGGTCGCAGTCCACGTTTGACTTTGACAATGATATGAGGGTGGATACTTTCAGAGAAAATGAGATTGTCCGTGTAGAGGAGTTGTGCGACAAAAAGCCTTTCTGTGTTAATTGCTACCATGATTTGGAACATGATGGATTTAATAACTATCATTGCAGTGGTTGTGATGGTTGGTTTACGGAGAACGAAGTACTAACCGATAGTATATAATATAAATGTGTGGGGGGTTGTCTCTTTAAGGACACCCCCTTTTTTAAAATAGAAATTATGGAAAATAGAACATTAGGAGAATTAATAAAAGAAAATAAGTCAATAAAAAATCTGTGGGAAGAATACCTAACACTATACAATTATGTAGACAATAAAATGGTGGAAGGTTGTGTACAAGCAGAAGAATTAATTAAAGAATTAAATAAATAAAATTATGAAAGAAAAACATATAGTATGGATAGGGGGAACACCGAACTATTTTGATAAATTAATAGATGCTCAAATAGAACAAAAAGAATGGATAAACAAAGGATATGATGATGTAATAATAGAAACATTAAATAAATAAAATTATGGAAAAGAAAATAGACAACCACGAAGAAGTTGCAAAAGAATATAAAGAATTACAAAAGAAAATAGATAGTTATATAGAATGGTTTAAAGCAGATTGTTGTGACCCCCATGAAGAATTAGAATGGTTAATAGACTTACTATTAAATAGTAAACACAAAAAAGACATAGAACAAGTATTAGAAGATAATTATAATTGGAGTAAATCGAATTGGAATAAATAAACTAAACGAATAAAATTATGAGAAACGATTTAGAATATGCAAATTCACAACCAAACGAAGATGAAATAAAAAACAAGGTTAACGAAAAACTTGTACAATGGTACGATAGATTCGGAGACTACATACAAAAAGTAGACTTTCACCTTTACAATGAAGCTTGTGAATATGCAGACGGAGAAAATAGTTAAGCAGAATTTGGAGTTGTTCAAATTTTGTCTTATATTTGTTTAATAAATAAAATTATAATAATATGAAACAAGTTAAAAAAGACTTAAAAAAAATTATCAAAGCAATGTTTAACACCACTTACGAAAGATTAAAGCTTTTAGTATTATTACTTATGACCATTGGTTCATTAGGTAGTGGTATATATATTATCGCAATAACATTAGAAAAGTGTAGTTGGAATATACCCTTATTCTTGTTGGGTTGCGTGGGGACGTGGTTTGGTATTGGTATGATAGATATGTTTAAAGATTCATTTAAAAATTAAAAATTATGGGAAGGTATTATTCGGGCGACATAGACGGAAAGTTTTGGTTCGCAGTTCAAAGTTCAGATTGTGCAGATAGATTTGGCTCTGCCGGCACAACACCAAGTTATTTAGATTATTGGTTTGATGATAGTCATTTAGAATCTATTAACAAAGAGTTAAAGGTAATAGAAGATAATTTAGGCGAAAACCTAAAGTTGTTGAAAGAGTTTTTTAAAACCACTCAAGGATACAACGAACAAATGATTAAAGACTTTTACAAAAAAAAAGGTAAAACCATAGGAGACGGAGACATTAAACATTTACTCGAAGAGTATGCAGACTATAACATGGGTAAAAAAATAAGAGAGCACGTCAAAGAACATGGAGAATGTAACTTTACGGCAGAGTTGTAGTGTATCTTTAAAGGTTGTGCGTAGGAGAAACCACGCATGTAAAAGTAAACTATTTGTCGTGTTTACTATCCTACAAAAGAGGGGACATTTGTCCCCTTTTTTTATGCTCAAAAATAAATACAAAATGGTTTGTCATTAATCTAATTTTACACTATCTTTATACTAAAGTTAAATCAAACAAAATGGAAGATAGAATTAAATTAACAATAAGTAGATTAGAAAAATCTAAAAACCCACAGGCTTTTTATCTTGAAAAGCTAAACAGATTACTTCATAATACAACAAAACAAAATTGGGTAAACACCGGACAATATCATAACGCAAAAATTTTTAAACGAAACTATCCGGAGTTTGATATCCCTAAAGGAGTTAGGCAGGTAATGTTTTATGCAGGAGACTATATTGTGTGTTTACAAAACGACACTTTCGTATGGGGTGGTTGCGAGTTTAAAAAACTGAGTGATATTGAAAATTGTATTTGGGATAAAGAAAGTAAAAACTATGAGTAAGGAAAAAATACAACAAGTAAGCAGAAGGGTGTATGAAATGCTTTCAGAAAAAAATGATGCGTACGGAAATTCGGCGCTTGAACCTATTAATATATTTAGCAAGGGGAAGGCAAGCCAATCTTTATGCGCAAGGATAGACGATAAGTTAGCGAGAATAAAAAATAGAGGATTGTCAGATGAAACTGAGGATACTCTTTTTGATTTATGTGGATACCTTATATTATTAATAATAGCAAAAGAAAACGAAAATGAAAAAAGAGATATTTAACCAATATGTAGAAGAGGTCGCTCAAGCCTTTGAAGTGCGAGCATCAGACATCTTTACTAAAACAAAAGAAAGAACCAAAGTAGACGCGCGCCATGTGTTATATTACTTGTGTAAAAATCGACCAATGAGGATAACCTACATTCAAAAATATATGGAAAGTAGAGGTTATAAAATAAACCACTCTTCTATTATTCACGGAATATCTCAAATAGAAGAAAAGATATCTGAAGATAAAGACTACACAGATTTAATAAACAGAATAGAAGAATGTATAGCTTAGAAGAAGTTTTCAATCAATCTTATTCAGACAGAGAAAGTGCGTTGCTCAATAGCAATTTGTACCAAGCAAAACTATTGCGAGGAATAAAAATTGTTAAAGACAATGAAACTTTAGAAGTTAATGTATTCAATACTACTTTAGGGGGAGACTTTTATAAAGAAATAACCCCAGAGCAATACAAACTTTTTTTAGAAAATGGTTGGAAAGTTGGGGTTTATGTTATATCTTTGTCTAACTATCGTAGAAAACTTGTTAAGATTGAACGGAGAATAAAAGAAGAAATAAATAGCAGAAAAAACGCGAAGAGTATTAAAACGGCTAAACAAAGAAGATTAAACATTCTTAAAAACTTTAGCGAAGTGTCAAATAAATTAAAAGAATTGCAAAATGAGTAAATCAAAAAATTATTATAAAGAATTATCAGAACTACCTATTAAAAGGTTAGTAGAAAAAAAAGGTGGATTAGATTATCTATCGTGGTCTAACGCGTGGGATATGTTAAAGAAACAATACCCCTCAACACAAAGGAAAGTGTATGAGTGTGAGGCTACCGGACTTAATTATTTTACAGACGGAAATAGTGCTTACGTAAAAGTAGGGATAATAGTAAATAATATAGAACATATCGATTACTTACCGGTTATGGACTTTAGAAACAAATCTATACCTATGGCTAAAATGACATCATTTGATGTTAGTAAAACTATTCAAAGAGCAACTGCAAAGGCTATTGCTATGCACGGATTGGGATTATCGTTGTGGACGGGAGAAGATATACCCTCAAAAACAACGGAAGATAATATAATGACCCACATAAGTTTAGATATTGGGAGTGATAATTGGACAAAAGCATTGTCGTATGTTGTTGCTAACAAACATTTAGGGACAGAAAAACTTGTATCAATGTTATCTAAAAAATATAAAGTTACAGATGTTGTAAAAAAAGAGATTGAGAAAACAATTAAAATGAACACTTTAAAAAATAAATAATGATGGATATAATATATATATTATTTTTAGGAGTAGTTTTTTACACCGGCTTTATAGCAGGCATGTATGTTGTTACACAAATATCTGAGTGGATAAATAAACAATTAAAAAAATAATAACTATGTGTTGGGAAATAGAACCATATCAAGAAATGGTAGATAAAGAACTTTGTGCATTTTGTGGAGATATTTATACAGACAAAAAGTTTTGTAGCAATAGCTGTGCAGATGCTTTTTTTAATGATTAATTATAAAGGGGGGTGTTTTTTGGGTAATTTAATTTAGGTCGTTCCATTACCCACCTCGTATTGAGGACTTTGTGTTCAACCCCCCTTTTTCTAAAAATAAATTATGAGACAATCTATACATACATACGAAGAAGATTTAAAAATAGGTGTTGAGTATTCTTACACTACTAATTATATAAGGGTGTACAACATTAAAGAACTTCGTAGAAAATTTAATAGAATAATAAACAAACTTGAAACTAATAATAAAAAATGTCAAAAGAAATAATAGAACAATTAAAAGACGATAATCAATACTATAGTGGGGTAGGCAAAAACTATTTGTCTAACTCAGACATAGGGACATTATTAAAAACCCCAAGAGATTTTGGAAAAGAAAAACCGGATAATGTAAACTTTATGAAGGGAAGGTTGTTTCATCAGTTAATTTTAGAGCCTAATAAGGTAAAAAATATAAAGTGTATTGATGTTAATTCTCGTAACACAAAAGCATACAAAGAATATAGTAACGGAAAAGTTATTCTTTTACAAAAAGAAGTAGATGAGATTACTGAACTTACAAAAATTATGTTAGGGAACTTAGATTTTTTTGATATGATAAGAGAAAAAAACAATCAATATGAAGTGCCCATGATAAAAGAAATAAAAGGGGTATGGTGGAAAGGTAAAGCCGACATTGTAAACGAGCACGTTCTTGTAGATTTAAAAACCACAAGTGATATATCAAAGTTTAAATGGTCTGCAAGAGATTATAATTATGATAGTCAAGCATACATATACGAACAACTTTTTGGGAAACCTTTATTCTTTTTGGTTGTAGACAAACTAAACCAATCTTTAGGAATGTTTGAACCTACACCCGAATTTTTAGAAAGAGGAGAAAGAAAAGTAGAAAAAGCAATAAATGTTTATAATCAATTCTTTTGTAAAAACGCAGAAGAAGATATAAATACTTATTACATTAACGAACAATTAAATTAACTATTAACTAAATTATATTAAAAATGTCAGAACAAGAAAAAATTTTTGCAGACGGGTTTTCTTTTAAAACAAGAGAAAATCAACCCGACTTTGTGGTCGGAAGAATGTCAATTAAAGTAGAGGACGCGTTAGCGTTTTTGAAAGAACGTTCAAGTAATGGTTGGGTAAACCTAAATATAAATAAAGCAAGAAGTGGAAAATACTATTGTGAACTTGACACATGGAAACCCAAACAAGATAACAACACAACAAATAACACTCCCTTAAAGGAAGTTAAAGAAGATTTGCCCTTCTAAATTTGATGTGTGATGAGAGGGGAGGTCTGTCATATTCCTCCCCTTTTTTTTGTGCCGAAATGTCAAAAAAAACTCTTCGTAATATATATTTATATATTTTTATTTTATATTTTATTTTATTTTACCTAAATTGAACTTATAATCGACATAATCGACACTAACATTGATAATCAGCTACTTACGTTAAACAAAACGACACTAAAAACGACACTACTATGACACAAAGCATCACTATATTTAAAAATATAAGAGAAACATCTACACCATTTTACAGAGAGGTATCAGTTGTATTGGATAGAATACAAGAGGGTTCATCTAAAGAGCTTGTTAAAAAAATAAGATTAGAAAAAGATAAATCTAATCGCAATGAGTTGAAAAAAGAATTACCTGCCATTTGCTTTTCTGGAAAGTTTAATAAAAGAAATGACAATTCAATAGTAGAGCACAGTGGGATAATATGTTTAGATTTTGACGGATATAAAAAGCAGAAAGATTTATTATCAGATAAAGAGCAGATAAGTAAAAACAAACACGTTTACTCAGTTTTTATTAGTCCTTCGGGCAATGGTTTAAAGGTGTTAATTAAAACTCCACAAGATGCAGATAATCACGTGCATTACTTTAATTCTTTAGAAAAGCATTTCTCTTCTCCTTACTTTGATAAGACGTGCAAAAACCTTAGTAGGGTGTGCTATGAAAGTTATGACCCTTTAATATATGTAAACGAAAATTCTTCTGTATGGGATATTATAGAGGACATAGAATACACAGAAGTGAATGTTCACAGAGACCCCCCAACCATACCCATTACAGATGAAAATAAAATTGTGGAGATATTAATTAAGTGGTGGCAAAAAAAATATCCTATGATAGAAGGTCAAAGAAACCAAAACGTATATGTTTTGGCTATGGCTTTTAATGATTACGGAATTAATAAATCTTTATCTTCTTATGTTCTTAATAATTATGCAACTCAAGATTTTAATTTAAATGAAATTCAAAGGACTATTGATAGTGCTTATTTACACACCCAAAATTTTGGAACTAAATACTATGAAGATGAAGAAAGGTTAAATACTATTAAATCAAAATTAAGAAGAGGGGTAACAAAAAAAGAAATAAGAAGTCAATTAGAAGAAACTAATTTAGATGACAAAACTATTGAAGCAGTTTTACATAAAGTTGAAGAAGAAAATAACTTAAAGCAATTTTGGACTAAAAGCGATAAGGGGGTTATAAAGATAGTGCATATATTATTTAAGCATTTTTTAGAAGATAGTGGGTTTTATAAGTATTGTCCCGAAGGTAGTAAGAATTATGTGTTTGTAAGAGTAACTAATAATTTAATAGACCATACATCAGAAAAAGAAATAAAAGATTTTATATTAGACCACCTTATTCAATTAGATGATAGCTCTATATATAATTATTTTGCAGACCAAACAAGGCTATTTAGAGAGGAGTTTTTAACCCTGTTGTCCACTATTGATATATATTTTATAGCAGACACTAAAGATTATTCTTATTTATATTACAAAAACTGTGCCGTGCAAATAAGTAAAAATGAAATTAAAACTATAGACTATTTAGATTTAGGTGGTTATGTTTGGAAAGACCATATTATAAATAGAAACTTTAATCTTTGCAGTTCAGAAGATTGTGATTATAAAAAGTTTGTTTATAATGTTTGTGGTCAAGATGATGAAAGAACATTATCCATGGAGAGTACCATAGGGTATATGTTACATGGACATAAAAACCTTTCTTATTGTCCTGCCGTAATTTTAAATGATGAAGTAATATCAGATAATCCGGAAGGAGGAACGGGAAAGGGAATTTTTATGAACGCATTGTCGCAAATGAAAAAAGTTGTCACTATTGACGGAAAGTCTTTTGCTTTTGAAAGGTCATTTGCTTATCAGTTAGTATCAGCAGACACACAAATACTTGTGTTTGATGATGTAAAAAAATACTTTGATTTCGAAAGATTGTTTAGTGTTGTGACAGAGGGTTTAACATTAGAGAAGAAAAATAAAGATGCTATAAAAATACCTTTTAGTAAGTCTCCTAAAATAGCAATAACAACAAACTATGCTATTAAGGGTGCGGGTAATTCTTTTGCTCGTAGAAAGTGGGAATTGGAATTACATCAACATTACAATAAATCTTATTCTCCTTTAGATGATTTCGGAAAACTTTTATTTGGAGATTGGGGAGATGAAGAGTGGTGTCAATTTGATAACTATATGATAAGTTGTCTACAGAACTATTTAACATCAGGATTGCATAAAAGTAAATTTGTAAATTTAAAAGTGAGACAATTATCTGCAGAGACTTCTCACGACTTTATAGAATGGTGTGGATTAATAAAAGGTTCACAACACAACCATAAATTAGTTGTAGATGCAAGGAACTATAAGCATAAACTATATTTAGAGTTTATAGAAGAGTATCCTGACTATGGACCAAAAGCTAAAATGACAATCTCAAGAACTAGATTTTACAAATGGTTAGTATCTTATGCTTTGTTTAAAGAAGGAGTGCAACCCGAAGAGGGAAGGGATTCGGCAGGAAGGTGGATAAGGATAAGAAGTAAAAAAGAATTAGAAGTACAAACCAATATAGAATTTTAAAAATGAATTGGAACTTACACCGAGCAATGTTAAATTCTTATTTTGTAATAATTAGAGATTATGACCCTTATTTGCTTATGAAAAACAACAGTGGGTTTTTTGCGCACGACCCCACTAATAGTTTAAACAAAGAAGATGTGGAAGGGGTTCTTGCTTATTTTGAAGAAGAAGAAGATTATGTAAAGTGTAAAGAGATGAATAATTTTATTAAAACTAAATGGAGTTTAGAAAATATCAAAAAGAAATAATAGATAAAAGTTTAGGGGTTTTATTAAAGTATAACTTTGTTTACCTGGCAATGGAAGTTAGAACGGGTAAAACATTAACAAGCTTGGGTATTGCGCAAAGTTTATTTGTAAACAACGTATTGTTTATAACGAAAAAGAAAGCCATTAGCTCTATAGAAAATGACTACAAATTGCTTTCTCCTAAATATAAACTTATTGTTATTAATTATGAGTCTCTTCACAAGATACCTAATCTAAAGTGGGATATAATTATATGTGATGAGTCACATAGCATGGGAGCATTTCCTAAGCCTAATAAAAGAGCCAAGGCAGTAAAAGATATTATATTCAAAACGCGTGCCAAAGTAATACTATTATCGGGAACTCCTACACCAGAGTCCTACAGTCAAATATACCATCAAGTCTTCGGTATAATAAAAAACCCCTTCAATGATTGTGTTAACTTTTATAAGTTTGCTCATAAATACGTTAAAATAAAAGAAAAAAAAATAAACGGATTATTTATAAGAGATTACTCTAATGGTTCAGAGATTATTATTGATAAGATGAAACCATATACTATTAACTTTTCTCAAAAAGAAGCGGGCTTTAAAACAAGCATAAGTGAACAAGTTTTGTACGTGGATATGGACAATATTACTTACGAGGTTAGTAGTAAATTAAAAAAAGACCGAGTAGTAGAGGGGGATGAGGAAATTATTTTAGCAGACACTCCTGTGAAGTTAATGATGAAGTTGCATCAATTATATTCGGGCACGGTAAAATTTGAAAGTGGCAACAAAATGGTGTTAGATTATAGCAAGGCACATTTTATAAAAAAGAACTTTAGTGGCAGAAAGATTGCGGTCTTTTATAAATTCAAGGCAGAGCTTGAGGCTTTAAAAACAATCTTCGGAGATGATATAACAACAGACCTAAGTGTCTTTAAAGAGACAAATAAAAATATAGCATTACAAATAGTTAGTGGAAGAGAAGGGATATCTTTGAAGGAGGCTGACCACATAGTATATTACAATATAGATTTTAGTGCCACAAGTTATTGGCAAAGTCGTGATAGAATGACAACAAAAAATAGAATGAAGAATAGTGTGTATTGGGTTTTTTCTAAAGGAGGAATAGAAGATGATATATATAAAGCAGTAACAAAGAAGAAAGACTATACCGTTAGACACTTCAAAAAAGATTTATTATCTTTATAAAAATGACAGAACAAAAAATTCAATTTAAAAAAATTAAAGAATTAGAACAGGAAGGTTATTATGTAATTAAACTTACAACTACTAATAAAAATGGGATACCTGACCTAGTTGCTATTCCCAAAAATAGTGACGTGTTATTTGTTGAAGTAAAAAAGCCTAATGGTAAACTGTCTAAATTGCAAGAGTATAGAATTAAAGAATTAGAACAACATGGAATTCGAACCGAAGTATATAGAGGATAAAGAAATAAAATGCAGGTTTGACGACTATTTTATAGACGAACTAATTACATTGCCTTACAATGCGGCCATAGGAATAATGGACGCAGTAAAAATAAATTCATCCCTGTTGCCAGAAAAAGATAATTGGTCACAGATGGTAGCGGGGGTTATAAAGGGAAGAGACCCTTTCTTTTTTGAATTAGAGTATATAAAAGAAAAAGGAGAAGACCCCCTTTATTTAGATATATTAGAAATAAACTGTGACGAATACTTAGACTATATAAATTTAAATCAATTTTTAAAATGAAATTATCACCAGACGCACAAAACGCAAAAGATATGATAGAAAGAAAGTTTCACCTAAAACTAGAAACTAAATGTCGAACAGCACCATACATAAAAGCAAGATGTATGTTTTCTAAACTTATGAAAAACCGGGGTTATGGTTGTTTAGCGATAAGTAAAATGTTAGAATTAAACCACGCTACTATTCTCAACTACTTTGAAAACTTCAAATGGTGGTATAAAACAGATGGAGATTTTTATACTACTTACGAACAATTTTATGAACAAATGAAAAGTTACTCTATAGTTTATACACAAATGAACGAATATGAGTTAAAAAAAGAACTACTTTTATTACAAACTGAGAATAAAAACTTATATTTACTCAACCAAAAGCTAGAAACCCAAGTAAAAGAACTAAAAGAAAGCAAGGTTATGTATATAGAAAGCAGAATGTAATATAAATGTAATGAGCAAAAAGCCAAATGCTGTAGAAAGAAATCGCCTTACCTACATTAATCATTTAATGGAAGAGGTTAACTCCGCTACTACACAAGTCTATGAGCATTTTGTAGATAAAGAATATAATGAAGCAAAACATGCTACTTATAATTTAATAAAAAGACTGAAAGAAGTCATCCAATCCCTAGAAGATGAAGTTTAATTCCGATTTTCGTCCTCGATTAAAGGGGAATAAAAAAACAGCGTTTGATTATTTTACTAAAAATGAGAGAAGAATATTGGTCATTGGAGATATACACGCACCCTTTTCTTTAAATGGGTACTTAGAGTTTTGTAAAGATGTATATGCTAAACATAATTGTAATCAGGTAATTTTCATAGGAGATATTTTAGATAACCATTATAGTTCTTTTCATCAAACCGACCCGAATGGACTTGGTGGTGGACAAGAGCTTGAACACGCTATAACTATAGTTCAAGAGTGGCATAGTGCTTTTCCTGTAGCTGATGTTCTAATCGGAAATCATGACCGCATAATAATGAGGAAGGCAGTAGATTCTGATGTTCCTAAACAATGGATAAAAAGTTATAACGAAGTATTAGGGGTTGATTGGAATTGGACTGAAAGAATAGTTTATGACAAAGTTCAGTACGTGCATGGAGAAGGAGGGACGGCGCGCACAAAAGCAAAAAACGATATGATGTCGACCGTGCAGGGCCATATTCATACCCAATGTTACACTGAGTGGTTAGTTGGGAGAAACTTCCGAGTCTTTGGAATGCAAGTAGGATGTGGAATTGACGCTAAATCTTACGCGGCAGCTTACGCAAAGCATTTCAAAAGACAAGCTATTGGTTGTGGAGTTGTCTTAGGTGGGCACACTGCTATAAATTGTTTAATGGAATTATGAGGTTTGAATCAAAAGAGGATTTAGTTAGAGAGACTAAGGCTATAGAAAGATTTGTTAGACTGTTCAGTGGTAGTTATAAAAAACTTGGGCCAAATGATATTGACTTTCGAGTATTTGATAAAGATAAGAAAATTATAACTTACGTAGAGGTAAAGGGTAAAAGTAGTTGGTTGAAAGAGTGCTTTCCTTTATATGTAGCCGCCAGGAAGCTAGTAAAACTTTGTGACAAAAGACTAAACCCTGTAGTTATGTGGGCATGTAATGACGGTATTATATACGCTAAAGTTCCTGAGCTCGTAGGAGAAATGAGATGGGGTGGAAGAAAAGATATACGAGACGAAAGTGTAAACGACCAAGAGCTTATGGTTTATTTCGAAAACCAAAAGTGTTTTAAATATTTAAAGTATTAATTTTTTTTATTCTTCCTTCTTTTTCTTATATCATCTATTCTTTTTTGTTGTGCAGGAGATATTTTCTTTTTCTTAGACTTTTTCTTTCCTCTTGCTGAATTAGGTCGGTAAGAAGAACTAACACCTATCACATCATAAAAAGCGTCCTCACTAATATCTCCTTGTTCAATTAATGTTTTAATAGGAAGGTTTACATCTACACCGTCCCCCTCTACACTTAACTCAAAGAATGGGTCAAATTGAAAACCTAAATAAAGCTCTCCTAAACTCTCTACTGTTTTAACTCCTTTCTGTAACTTAGATAAATCTTCATTTGCTAAATACTTAATCATTTCTGTTGTAACTCTATTAAAAGGATTAACACCTTCCTCTATTTGTCTTGGGTTTTCTCCAGACATTTTTAATAAAGCATATTCTAACGAACCACCCAAAAAAGGAACTTGACTAACAAGGTTCATCCCATACATAGACCTTTTCATTTGTTTTAAGACCTCTTCTTTATCTTCATCTTCACCTTTAGTAAATTTAAATATATTAGCCATTGCTATAAATAAAACGTTAGCCACACCTAAATTTAAAACAAAAGCCCTCATGGCATCTGAGTCAACATTACCTTTAGCTCCCGCTCTCACAATGTTGGTCATACCCATATATACTTTATTCATTTGTAAAAACAGAGTGCTACCAAACATAGTAAAGAATCTATTTTTAAAATCAGTGCTCATTTGTAATGGAATCTTTTCTGTTCTCCCTCTTGTTTGCTGTGTTAACTCATAGTTTTCAAAACTCTCTAAAGCTACTTCAGGGTCTACCCCCGCTCTTATGTCGGCATTATAATTAGCCATATAACCCATTACCCCCATAACGTCACCCAATATGGTTGGTGAAGCCATTGCTGTTTTAAAAGCTCTTAAAAAATCTCCCATCCTTGTTTCTTTTTGGCTCACGCTTCTGTCTGTTGGACTACCAGAAACTAAACCATATAAGTCTCCTTGTAAACCTTTTTGAACCCTATCTCTAAATACAGGACTTAACTTGTAAGCTTTTTGTAATTGCTTAGGAAGCGTAAGCATTATATAACCCATGTCGGCCATAAAAGCAATTAGCTCAACAGGAGTAAGGACAGCATCTTTAAATTTAGTTGCTCTACTTTGTTGGTCTTTAGGCGCTCTACTTCTAGTAAATTTATAGTCTTCAAAAGCATTAATAAAAGAAGAGGCTTGTTTAGGAATCTGCATTAATCTAAACGCTAAAGCATAAGAGGTAAATTTAGACATAATTTTTTCAATAAACCCTTGCTGAGAATCATTAAGAGAATCGGGGTTAATAGCAAAATTCATTGCTCTTTTTATAGCACGGTCTAACCCGGAAGCTTCTAATAATACCTTTACGGAGGGTGTATTAATAATAGCCGTTAAATCTTTAACACCTAAAGCGTAAGACTTGTAGTGCTCCATGTTTTCTACATGGTTAGATAACGTATCTAAAAAACCGGGGTCTAAATTAACATCCCCTGTAACATCAGCTCTTTCTTTTAAAGCAGAGTGGGTTTCATCTGTAAATATATTGCCAAAATTACCTTCTATTAAAAGTTGTTCCGTAGCCTTTTGTCTACTTATGGTTTGTGTTGGAAAGTAGTTTTCTACATAATCTAAACTAACATCATTTGATTCTTTGTAAACCTCATTTATAGTTGGAAAGTATTCATTACTTAAAAAGTCCACTACTTTGTCTGCAAACTCTATAGGCTGAGCTCCTAATATTTTTTTAATCTCATCTATTTTTTCAGGCGTAAAGCCTTGCTTTTCAAGCTTAGCTCTTTGAGTTTCGTTTTTACTTAAAGTATATATACGTAATAATTGGTCACCACTAAGCTCCATTGTTTCTCCTTTTACTTTTAAGTATACTTTACCAATATAAAGTTGTTTTCTTATTTCCCTGTAACCTTTTGTAATTCCAGGGATAGAGTTAGCTATCTCATCAAACTTCTTGTTTATCTTTTCAATACCAAGTATTTGATTTCGGTGCATCTTTCTTAAAGGTCTGTATATATTGTTTTTAAAAAAGTTTTTGCCCTCCAAACTTCTATCTAATATATCAGTAAGAGTTCCTAGGTGAGACAAGTGTTCTTTAAAAAATGAGCGAATACCTATTATGCTGTTAAATTTTAAACCTTTGACATAGTTTTTTAAATTCTTTAAAAGTTTTTTATCTCTAAATATGTCTTTAATTTTTAAGTTATCCTGACTTAATTGGTTTGCATTTTTAGGAATTTTATTTCCTTTTTCGTCAGTAGTAAATAACTCAGGATATGTTTTTTCTATTTGCTCTGTTGCTTGGTCACTTAACTTCTCTTGTTTAGCTGCTCTTTCTAATCTTTTTAATTGTAACCTTCCAATAGACTCCGCTCTAGCTTCTTCTAATATTTTTAATTTAGCTTCCACCTCTTCCATGCTTGCAGACATAATATCACCTACAGTATCAAACGCTTTTATTTTATTAAGCATTGCCTGCTCTTTATTTGTTAAGGCTTCAGGGTTATTAAGAGCTTTTGCTATTAATTCAGCCTCAGTTATTTGAAGTTGTTTTAATATATTATCAGAACTTATTTCATCTTTTATTTTTTGAATCTCTAAGTTTCGGGTGTCATTATCTTTAATTAAAGCAACCTTTAAAACTTTCTTCACCTCTTTAAAGAAGTCACGACCAATAGCATCTAAACCTTTACTAATTTTCCTACCACCTTTGGTAACTGCTGCTGCAGCTTTTTTTCTTACTAACTTTTCAATCTTTAAGATTAATTCGTTTTTAATTTTTGTTTTTTGTTTATCTACAATCTTCATCACCTCCTCTGTTTTTGCTATGTAATTCTCAGAAGTCAAGTCAGTAATTCTTTTTAATAAAGAATTAATTTGTGTTTGACTATAGGTGCTTGACTTAGGAAGTGTTCTTCTAATTAAACCTCTAAGTTGATTCTGAAGGTTTTTTATATCTTTAACGGCTAACTTTTTATTCTTTATAATGTTTCTAATAGAACTTATTTCCTTTTGAATGGTTGGGTTGGTTCTTATTTCTAAGCTTCTATCTAGCGCCACCTGCATAGCCATTTGTGTGTCGGCATTTTGTTTTTGATAAACCTCACTTTCTTTTAAAAGTCGTTGAGCTTCTGCTCTAACATCAGAATAAGTTCTAACTCTTCTTGCTCTTCTTTTACCTTCAGGAGTGGTGTAAGCAAACGTGTTTAATTTATTTTTAATAGTATTAAATAATCTAAAACCATCTATTGCTCCTCCTTCTATATTAGTAAATTCAGTAGGTAAAGTAACATTCTCATCCACTTGAACTTTCATAGCTTCATTTATATCTGTAGCCTTAAAACCTCTTGATTGTAAAACACTTTTTATAGATGCGTCTGATATTCCCTGCTGTCTACCCTTGTTAACTATATCAACAATAGAGTCAGTAGAACTAAACATTACTTCGGGGTTCTTTAATTGTATAAGTTGCTTGTCGGTAAGCTTTATTTCTTTACCAGAAAATATATCTGCTAGTGCTGTTCCTAAAAAGTTATCAAGCGTCATGTTTTGAATTTCACTTGTAGTTAAATTTTTAGACATTTTAAATTGAGACTTAATGTAAGTCCACATTCCTTGCAGCCAATTGTTAAATTTAGAAACCAAACTACCGCTTGCAATATCTTCACCTTTGTTGGCTATTAGTATAGCCATAGTCTCATCTACTGCTTTTTTAACATCACCATTAAATTTACGTAATTGCTTTTGATAAAGCTGAGTCTCCATAACAAGCTGAGAACCTTTTTTATAAATCTCCCTACCCTTTTCTGTAGTTTGAAGAAAATTAGTCCACACGTGACCAAACTCGTGAATCGAGGTATTAAATAATTCTGATTGACTATTATGAACTTCAGGGTTTATCCATATATCTCCATCTACAGTCACCCCATAATACGTTTGACCATCTCTGGTATATTGCCTAACATCATCTCTGCTTATAACATTATTAAAAGCTTCTTGTGTTGAGCTTATATTTACTGATGGAAAAGCCTTGTTCATAAAAGCTAACATTTGAGTGTTGTTATTTACAGAGTCTCCCTCAGTTACTAAACCACTTATAACTTTTGATATTTCAGATGGAGTAAGAGGTCCAAAGCTAGCAAATGCTTTGTTAATAGCATCAACCAACATCTTTTCATCTTTAAAACTAAATTGAGTTTCTCCCATAACCTTTCTGTCTTGGTTTCTTCGAAATTGCGTACTAGGGCTCTTACGAGTTGTAGGCTTTCTTCTTGTGGTTTTACCTTTTTCTTCTAAAGCCGACCATGTTCTTTCCGCTGTTGGGGAAGTATAATTTTTATCAGATTTTAAAGGTTGGTTATAATTTTCTGTGACAAAAGAATTAGCACCTTCATACATTTGTTGACCTAATCCTAAACCTTGTAGGTCCGGATGTATTTCTGAAATGGTAACCGTTCCGTTTTCTTTCCCCATTTCCACACCCTGTCTTCCTGCTATCATTTCAAGCCTTCCTACTAACTGACCATCTGCATGTAAAAACACACGAGCCTTATAAGGATTTACTTGAAAGAAATCTCTTTGCTCTTTGGTCATTTTACTACCATCCATAACAAGGTACTTAACCTCTACTTCTTTATTTTTTATTTTGGTAACTAAATCTGCATCTAACTCAAAAGAAGGTTTGTTATCTTTAAATATACCTGTAGTAAACATCATACCCCCTCTTTTCTCTTTTCCATTTTTTGACAACTTGTTTACTAAATCATTAAAAGCTTTAACAACACCACCATCAACAGGAGACCTGTTAATATTCGGTTTTTTATTTTTATTTTCGCTTTTAAACTGAACAAACTCCGCATTATCATCTACCTTACCCTCTGTTTTAAAATCAACTTTTGATTTAGTGTCTTCTTGAAGCATTAACTCTAAGTCCATAGCTCCCTGCATGTCGTTTTCAATTTCAGCCACTCTAGTTTCATTGTCAGTAAAAAGTTGTTGTTGAAACGGTGTTAATTTTTTCTTGTTAATATTTTTATTTGCTACTTCTGATAAAAGACCATCGAGTCTTTGCTCATCTAACTCTCCACCTGCATATCTAGTTTTATCTTTTTGTGTAGCTTTTATAGGTTTAGGGATAGAAGGTGGTTGTGCTTCTACGTCAGTCTCTTGCTCTTGGATTTTAGAAGTTTGGTCTTTAGTGGTAGTTTTTTGTTGGGTGTCTCCTTCTCCCACTGTTGAGCCATCTGTGGTTTGTTTTTCCACATCCACGCTCTCTGTTTTTGACTCTTGAACGGCATCTCTTTTTTTATTATTTAAAAGGGTTAATACTTCATTATCATTAATTACGTTTATTTTGTCATCTAGCTCATCTACTTCTACGCTAGTTAATTTATTTAATCTTCTAATAAAAGATTTTTTGCTATATTTTTTACCATCTATTGTATAAGAGGTTGTTTTCATGCCCGGAGCTTTCACGTCTAACAAAGCAGATACATTTATACCACCTTCTACTGTTTGTCCGGTGGCGGCCATTTGAGATAGCTCTGCGTTTATATCCGCTATAGTTTTAGAGTTTAATTGTTTTAGATTAGATGTTCGGCTTAAATCTTTTTTAGCACTCAATAACTCCATAGCTCTAGCTATATTTTTATTAGAAGCTTTTTTACCTAAAAGGTCTTTAGCAGTTCTACGGTTACCTATATTTTCTTGAATCTGTTGGTTTTGTTCTTTACTAATTTTACCTAAATTAAGCATGTTGTTAGACCATTGAGATATTCTTGAGTCACTAACATTTTCATTAGCCATATAATTAAAGTCTAATAGATTGTTAGCTATATCAGTATTACTGTTATTAACTTTGTCCATAAACATATTTACAGCCATACCAGAGGTGTTGTTTCCTAACCCTCCCCATGATTCTAATAATATTTCTTTACTATTTATTTCTTGACCTGCAGTTACTTGAGCCAAATACTCACCAAACCCTTCTGCGGCCGGGTCAAATACAATTCTTTCTCCTGTTGCTGCTAAAATTTTTGTTGACTTCAAGGCAGTTTTACCTGTTGTAAACACTCTACCTGCTAATCCTGCAGAGAAAAAGTCTACTAAACCTATTGGAATACCTCTTTTTAACCCCATTTCTCTACCGGCTGCCCACACCTCTTTATCCGCAAAAGCTTTAGCTACATCATCAGGATTTGTTAAGTCATATCCGGCTTCACCCATAGTTTCCATTAAAGAATTTGTATACTCTAAAACAAAACCTGACAAACCAAAACCTGTTCTAAAACCCCAGGCTGCTCCTGTAATGCCTCCCGGAAGTGCACCACCTCCTGCCGCAGTTGCTCCCACACCCGCTCCCAAACCTGCTCCTATAGCAGTGGTAGTTGGTATTATAACCATTCCGTAAGGCAACATTTGCGTAAGACTCTCACTCATTAAAGCTAACCCATTAACTAAAAGCATATCTACTCTCAATCCACTTTCTCCCAATAAGTATTTTGTAGACTCACCACTCACAGCTCCTCCCTCTGAACGCATATACCTAGATAAAAGTTTGGATTGTCGTGGGTCTATATTACCTAAATACTCAGCTACTCTTTCTTGAGTTTCTTTATCTTGAGGGTCCTTCATTCCTAGCTCCATTTGAATTAAAAGTTTACCCGCTTGTCCTCTGTTCCATGCGTTTTTTAAAGAAACCCTCCAAGCCTCCATTCCCGTTAAATATTCTCGGGTAATATTTGCATCATTTTTTCTATCAAAAAATGTTTTAGAGACTTCGTATTTATAAGCTGCAAATTGTTGAGTTAATGTACCCACATCTCTTGATGCAATAAGTTCTTGTTTTAATTTTTCTTCTTGTTCGTTTTTAGGAACAACAAACTGTAATGAATCTAAAGGAACACCAAATTGTTTTAATGACATAACATTCATTTGGTCTACATATTGAAGCGCTTGTTCATTTAGTTGTGCGGCTTCTTGAGCTTTGTATTCAAAATTACGTTGTAGTTTTAAATCTAACTCATCTCTTAAATCTTCTGCTTCATTACTCATAACTACATCTCTAAGAGATTCTTCTTGCTCTTCTAAGGCTTCTAATGTTTCTTCATAGTTGTTATATAAATTATAATTTCCGTTTGCGTCTTTGTAAACGTAATCAGGATGTAGTTTGGCAACATCTTCAGGAATTTTTAAAGTATTTGTACCATATTTGGGCATATAATACTCTATAAAATCTATATCATCTTTTACTTGGTCATAATTCTCAAACATTTCTTGTTCAGAATAATAATCTTTTCCTTTATCTTGATAAAACTGTTGAGCGAAAACTTCAGGTGAACTAATGTTTTTCCAACCACCTTCTGCAAATTTTGCTGCCTCTTCTTCAGTGTCAAAGTAATAAACCTCTCCTCTTGTTTTAGCAAACAATAAAGCGTCTTCCCAATCGTTTTCAGCAAACTCTGTCCATCTTTCAGGCCAAGCACTGTGTATGTCGTTGTCTGTAGGGAAAAGTGTAGGAAAAGCTACGAATCGACCATCTTCTTCAGCATAAGCCATAAGGTGTGATGACACACTACCGTCTCCATTTTGTCTAGCTATTTTTCTGCTTTGTTGTGCTTTAATAGATTGTGAAATAAAATCCGAAGGTCTTTCGCTTCTACTTTCTTCAGCAGTAGAAAACTTAATAATAAAGTCTTTTAATTTTGCACTTGCTTCAGGGTTTTTTTCATCAACCTCAATTTCAATGTTATTTAATCCATCTAAGGTTCTTACTTGTATATTTTGACCCCGTCCTGTAGCTGAAAAAACAAAGCCATATTTAGAAAACTTTTCAGTTAAATAATTAACAACATCTTCTTCTTTTTGTGACGTTAAATCAGGGTCTATAGTTACTATATCCTGTTGAAATTCTATATTATTATATAATAAATCGTTATAAGCGTTTTCTTTTTCTAGTTTTTGAATTTCTAGTTCTTTATTTTTAATTTCATTTTGGTTTGGATAATTATTTCTTCTTTCTTTTTCTTCTTCAGATAAAGCATCATACTCTTCTTTTCCCTTTTTTATTGCTTCTTGATTTCGCGTTTCTTTATCTATTATATCCATTTGTGGAGCTACCACGTCAACACCCCTACGTGTTGCGTCCATTGGTTCGGATTGGGGGGTTAAATTGTTTTGTGATTGATTTTTAACATCTTCAAAAGTAAATGAATCTTTAACCTCATCACCCCCTTTTAACTCTTGAATTTTTTCTATAAATTCTGTTGGACTAGTTGACTGAGATTCCGATGAACCATCTTCCGAAGGAGAATCCAAAACGCTGACGTCTGGGTTTTTTTTTTCAGGCAAGGTTTCAATCCCCATTAATAAAGCGAAGTCCTCAACCTTTTTAGCATATCCTTCATTTTTAGCGTTATCGTACATTGTCATTAACGCATCAAAATCTTCTGACATTAACTTTAAAAAGTCCGCTTTACTTTTACGGTAACCTTCATCTACGGCTACCTTATACATTACATCTACTGCTTCTTCATTCATAGTTATATGTTAAAAGTTCGACATACTATTTCCACTCGAATTAGAAGTGTTTTTATTAGCTTGACTTGGTCTAACACTTGATGGTTGCATTACTCCGTCACCACCACTCCACTGTTCAGCATTGTCTATTAGACCCATGCTTATAAATAAATCAGCATTATTCCAATCATCAAAATCATACCCACTATCATTTACTGAACCATAACTATTGATTTGTTGTTTATAGTCAATAGGTCTTATCCTCTGACCGGTCTTAGCAGCATTAAAAACATCTTCCATTATTTGATTGTAAACATTCTGCATAGTCTCCCCTCCTTGTTCGGTTTGAGCGTAAGTAGGGATTGTTATAGGAGCGGTCATTAACTCAGGATAAAATATAGTAATTGAAGCGCCCTTTTCACGTCTTCCCGAATAACCATCTAGTAACACCTCTTCTCCTTTGGAGTTTGTATATGTGTACTCGGTGTTGTTATTTTGAACTATACCACCTTTTAATTTGTCATTTGGTAAAAATTCTAATATATTTTCTGCTGAATCTATAAATTCGTTGCTGTTTTCGTTTCCAAAATATTTATCTTCTAAATCATTAAAACTAACTTTATACAACGATGGACTAACAGTCCCTCCCTCACCATCATCTTTAGTGGCCGTGTTAAAGTCGTCAATCTTTTCTTGATAATCAATAGCAAACTCTCCTACACCGTCACCTCTTTCCATGTCTTTATATAGACCTGAGTTGGCTACTGCTTTATTTAAATTCGTTAAATCTTGGTCTCCTGATACGTGAGTAATAATAGACTCAATAAATTCTTGAGCATTATCACCTTTATCAATCCCAGGAATTCTAGTTACATTGCCATCCTTATCTCTTTTAGTTATATAAAGTTTTTGGTCTGTACCCATAAATATATCTACTATATCAGGGTTAGCTCCTTGAATCGTAGATAATACAGAGTTAACAGTATCATTATCGCCCGTCCACAGCTTAGCAAGATTAGAAACATAATCTTCAGCTTCATTATCCGCATCTCCTTCTTGTGATTTCCATTGTTGCTCTGTTCCGGCAGGTTTTTCTATTTTATCTAACTGTCCTTCAAGTTGAGTATTAAACATATCGTAAGCCGCTTTTTGTTGTTTCTTACCATTCTCAGTAGAAAAATCAGGAACTAATAAGCCACTGTTCATTCTTTCAGGGTCATTAATTAATAATATTAAGTCTTCGTTTGCTGCTGCTTCTTCAGGGTCCATAGTAAAGTTATATGGATTGCCTGTAATTGGGTTTACATTTAAATAATCTGTTAACATACTACCTACATCCACTGCATTTGTCATTCTACTATTTATCCAATTTTCTTTAGCTTCTTTATATGCAGGATTATCTCTTGCGTCTTGTGTTGTATAGCCGGGGTTAGCTCTAGTATACTCTGTCCACATAGTAGATAATTGACCCTCTATTTGATTTAAATTACCTTCTAAGTCGTATTTGTTTATTTTTTGTTTAACTCTATTTCTTAACTGTTGAACTTCAGCAAAGTCATTTTGATTCTGACTTATACCTCCTGTTAAATTACCGTCACTATCTACTTCTCTTTTACCCAAGGTAACTCTAAAATTAGTGGGATTTATATACAAAGCGTGGTTTTCTAATTTACCCAAAGCCTCTGCTTGCATCATTTGAAATTGCTCTTGAGCGGCAGAACAGTCAACACCTGTATCACCACCACAATTTTCCATACGCTTCATTGCTTCGTCATAGTCTGTGTTCCACGCCTCCATAGTGTCAAATATGTTACCTGTTCCATCTTTAAGATTTTGCGCCGACACAGTGTAATCTTTTAATGATATATTACCTGATTTAAGTTCTCTATCAAGCAATAGCATTGCTTGTTTAGCATTGTCTGCATATTCTAATAGTGCTTCATTTCTTCCTGCGTGATTACCAAGTGGAGAGTTGTTAAGAGTATCGAACATTTCGTCCGAATTCTTTTTTATCTCAGTTCTTTTATTCTCTCTATCCGTAGCAACGGCTTGCATTTCTTTATCAAGCTTATTGCTTATAGCACTCCAATCTGTAGTCTCTAAAGCTGTACCTCTTTTGTAACCTGTAGGTGCATTTGCTCCTGATACGTCTATTTTTCTTACTGCCATATTATGTTATAATTGATATTGACTAAATAAACTTTGATTATTTGTTCCTAAGTTGTTCATGTTTAAACCTGTAAACCTTTGTTGAAAATTTGGAGAGCCGTAGTTTTGACTTCCTTGAAATTTTTGTTGAAAGTTCAAGTTACTCATATCAGTTCCCGCTCCTTGTTCTTTTGTAAACAATGGAGTAAACTCTTGAGCAGCCATACCGCCTAGTTTTACTGTGCTGTTAATTCCTTGTTGTATCATTTTTTGACGAGTCGCTGACGCGTCTGCCGCTCTATCTACATTCCCTTGATATTGTCCTAAATCTAAGTTTACTTTAGCATCTCTCAAAGCCATCTCTTCTTCAACTGTTGCTTTTTCTAAATCTTGCATAGCGCCAATTTGAGTATTTTGAATCTTTTCTTCTTGTGCTTGAGAAGCTTGAAGAACTTTTCCTGCAGTTGCCGCACCTCCTCTTTCGTCACCCTCTACTGCTTGTTGCATTTGTGCTGCTGATTGTATTTGGTTTTGTTCTCTTGCTTTATTATAAGGCTCCATGGATAAACTTAATTCTTCCATGTAGTTAGTCTCAAGTTTACCCCTTGCATCTTTCATAAATTTAGACGCATCTCGTTCTGCTTTTGCTTGTATTTTTTTCTGCTTATTAGCTTGAATAAAACTACTCCCTGCACTTACAGCTGCACCTGCTGCCATTACTATTGTTGTTGCTGCCGCCATATTAATATACTTTTATCATTTCTTGAGTGTATTGGTCTCCTGCATTATAACCAAGTTTCTCATAAGTTTTTATTAAGTTTTTATGCCTTAATAAAGCATAACTATATTTATTGTCTTGCTTTTTACAAATCTCTCCTAAAGTTAAAATCAAAAGCTCTAAAGCTTTTTTTCTTCTTACAGGGTGTCGATATTCTTTATTAGATATTATCCAATCTACCCACCCCACTCTTGAATTTGTATTGTAAACAAAACCTGCGCATACAGGAGTGTTTTTATCCCATACCATTAAACCTCCCGTACCATTTTCAGGTAAAAAATCTCTCTTCGGAGGAGTCCATTCCCATTGTTTCCACCACGGAACTAAAATATTATCATAGTCCTCGTGTTGTAGTGGTGTTAAATTTAATTCCATTTCACTACAAAGATAGTAAAAAATAAAGATAAGTTTTTATTATGGGTTGCTTTTCATAACCTCTGAGCCTATTGAAAATAATTCTACAGCATTAGAAGTATTAATCGATAAAGTTATATCTGCGTAATCTCCTAATAAACCATAAGACTCTACTTGTTGGTCTTTTACAAAAAGCAATAAAGAATCAGTAAAAAAAGTTGGAGGAACTATTGCGGTATTAATATCTATTTCTACCATAGGTTGACCTACAAAAGGTGAATCAGGTGGAACGGGAGGTGTAAGAGAGTAAGCGGTATTAACACCTATATCTGTTATAAATCCTGTGTTAAAAGCTAGACCAAGGGTTCCCCCTACTGCACTTTGAGTTATTGTATTATCACCTACACTAACGATAGGATTGATAACAAATCCTAAAGGGAAATTTATTCTATACAAAGTACCCCCCAAAGATTCAACATCAGTTGCGACAAAAGTTCCAACAGAGCCTACACTCCTTTGATTTACCGCTTCTCCTATTAAGGTTTGTAATAGTGTCACATTAACATTAGCCACTAAAGGAGCATCATAAATATAACTAAACATGTGACCCTCTTTAGCTGAAGTCCATTCGCCGTCTCCTGTTGCATTAAAATTAGTAGTATGAGCATCAAATTCCATATTAGAAATTATAGATGTTCCCCAACCTACCCCCGGTGTTCCAACTAAATTTATACTTTTAAAAACTTTTGTTTCTAAACTTGATTCATTTATAACTGTTCTAACACTACTTGCATGTTGTGTTCCATAAAAATTAGCACGGTCATTATTAGAATTATGCCTCCATATATTGCCTCCATTAAAAGTGTATAAATAATTATTAGTTCCTTGTATCCACTCCGGTATAAAACTATAAAAAGACGGCCACCCTTGAACTCCTTTACTATATGTTAATGTATATTCTGCCATAATTAATTATTACAAGGTATTATATTAGTTATTACTCCATTGTCATCAACTTGTATTAAAGCAGAAGTGTCGCTAAATGAAGCTCCCCAATTAATCGCTCCATTATTTAATTTTAAAGTTTTATATGCGTTAGGACCTCCTGTTACTAAATTTACTTTATACCATTGATATTTAAATGTTCCCCCTTCATTTAATCTAAGACCCGTTCCTTGAGCATTAGTAAAAGCAAAAGAATTTATAGCAAGAACTCCTTGGTTATACACATCATTGTTAAAGTTAACACCCCCAGGAGTATTAGCTCCTATACTTTCAGGAGTGTTCCATAAACTAATTTGATGAAGAGTGTTGGGGTAAACTCCCGGAGAACCATCTGTGCACGCAGGTGTAACCAAAGGGTCATTTGTCTCAGTTATTAAAGCACTCATTTCAAAAGGGGTTGGAACTTGAGGACATACTAATAAAAAATCAAAACCGGTAGTCGACCCCGCTCCGAACGGTGTTCCGGCAAATACTACATCAACATTTTGAGCGTAAAGACTAGTTTTTGTAACCGGAATAAAAAATACGCCCAAATTAGTTTCACAATCAGCTACTATAGTATTACTTTGACACGCTCCATATTGGTCTATACCTATAACTCCCATTTGAGTTACATTTGGAAGCTGAGTACCACTTGTACCGCTATAACCTGAAATTTCACAAGTGAAACCGGTGCTAGTTGGAGTTGCGGGAAACCCACCGGCAGCATCATCCCATTCATACACATCATAAGGAGGTGATGTAATTGGACTTCCCGCAGGGTAAGTAGCACAATCCCATTGAGCAGCACCACAAGCGGCAGAACCCGAAGCAATTCCCGGCCAAGTTAAATCGTAATCATAACCATCTCCCACATAAACTAAATAATCTTCTAACACTGTAGAACCACTAGTATTATTATTACTAGCATATCCAAAAACTTGAGATGAACCTTCGGCAATTATTGTTCCTGAACCGGAAGGAAACCTTACGGCTATTGAATCAGGTACACCCACAGGGTTTAGTCCTATTAAAGCTACACCTGCTCCTGTTCCTAAACCAACGGTTAATTTAAACATATCTCCCGCATTTCCGCCTTGGTCGTACGTTGCACCGCACGCTACACTTGGAGGAGCGCAACTAGGGCAATCTAATACAGGGCCTAAACTACACGTACTACTACCACTATTAGTTAAATATCTTTGAATTACTCCATTAGAATAATATCCTGAAGGAGCACAAGTAATTAATGTGTTAGAAGTCCACACTCCTGATGCTGTAGAAAAAGTTTCTGAATTTATAAAATAAGGTCCAAATTGTACTGCCATAATATCTATATTTAATTAATTATTACATCTGTTGTATTGCAATTACAAGCGTCTATTGATATGTCTACCAAAAATTCATATCCTATTAAAATTATAGGGTTTGGTGGACTTGCTGTTCCCAATACACATACAGTGTAATACTGTCCAGGTTGCAGTCCTATAGTTTGACTAACATTATTTATATCTATATAAGAAAATGTTATTAAAGAAGTACCTCCAAATTGTGTAGCGGTAGTAAATAAAGTGTAAGTTGTGTTTTGTCCTACAGGACAAGCGCAATCACAACATAATTCTTCTACAAGAGAAGGGTCTTCAGTTGCCGAAGGCATGTGACATAATTCTATTTCTTTAACTACTCTATAATCGTATACTAACCAAAGCTCATCAGTACCGGCAATTCCTGTTGGTGCAGGCATTGCTGCACTTACACTATTTGTTACAGCTGTTACAGTTGATTGTGGCGCATTTAAAGCAGGAAAAGTACTATTTGCAATTACAGTAATAATATTTCCGTAAGTACATCCTAATCCAACAACGTTAGTAATCCTATAATATCCTAAACGATGATAAGTAGAATTAAAAACAAAATCATCAGTTGCTAAAACTTGTGTTGATTTAATTGATAAAGTAGACCCGTCTGTTGGAAAAGGACCTTGCCCTTGAAATCCCGTTTCTGTTTCACAAACAGACGCAACAAAACTTCCATTAGGAGCAACAATACTATTTGGCATACTTAATAACTCATCAGGAGTAGCGCTATTATCCGGAAAAGTAGGAGAAACATAACTTCCTTCTACGTATTGAATTTGGTCATGAACTCTTTGAGGGGAAGGTAAAGCATACTGTGGAGAGTTTATTACTAATCTTCTTATATTTAATGGTACAGGAACAACACAAAAAGCTACAAACGTTACTGTTAATAACGAAGCGCTTATTAAAGTTACTTGAGCCGTGCTAGGGCTTTGACTTCCTTTTACAAATGTAACAATATTAGTAGCTGTACCGGAAAAAAATGAACCATCGTACGTTATTAAAATAACGTCCATTATTTCTACAGTTTCAAAAGTAACTGTTCCAACATCACTTCCAAATTCTACACAAAAATCAATTTGAGCCGTGTTAAATTGATAAGTATATGTGGCATCACAATTAACACAAGGGATATTAGAAGGTAATAGTATATCACTAGAGTTAACAACATACTCATTCATATAAGGGTCATACCCTCCTAATTTAATATCAGTAGGCTCTTGAATAAATAAATCTCTAAACCAACTTCTCATGCCATACTCTGAAACAACTTCAAGTTGTTCACTAGTGTGAGACCCTCCTGATAGTTTTATTACCGCACCTCTTTTTGCATCTGTAAAATATTTATCATAACCATACTCTGCATAACTTTCAGGGTTTCTACTTATACCATATTCTTCTAACCTAGCAATTTGAGTTCCTAAAACTGTAGGTGTAGCTGTCACCGCACCTCCTCCTGTTGAGTCAGAAAGTAAGTTTTTTCCTGATAAAACATAAGATATTTTATCTTCTTGTAAAACTAATATATCACTTTTTCTTCCTACTAATTTTTGAGTAGGACCAAATGAATCTTCTAAAGGTTTAAAGTTAAGAAGACCTAAATTAAACTCATTTAATTTATTAATATTACTAAAGTCATTATAAACTCCACTATAAGTTAAATCAGCAAATCTATGAGCTCTTCCGTAATCTTGAGACGCTGTAGCTGTTACTCTGTTTCCTAACGCAAAAGAATCTCCTTTTACAGAGTCTCTAATGGTATAACTTTCTCCTCCATTTCCAAAAGCAAAACAATTAAAATTACCTAATAAAACTTGAGCAGAAACACCTGTGGCTATATCTTGATTTACGTCACCCGCTGTTGTCCCGGATAAGTGATTACCATTAGCTCCTATACCATAATTATCAGCACCTTCATACCACACATCAGGGAGAGCTTGAGCAGGCATTGTTTCAAATATTAATAAATTAACTGCTCTAAAAATAATAATTTCCCCTTCTACTTTAGACCTTTTCTTAGGTCTAGTTCCACATGCTTCCGTTCCTCTTACCAACAATCTAATATTATTATCCCCTGCATCATCCATATACCATCGCCATCCATTAACACATTCAAAACCCCATCCATTTAAAGCATTATCATCTTCACCTGCACTTGTAAGCGCAGTGTTAGGATAATAATTATTTTCTATATCGCATTGGGTGTCGTTTCCAACAAAAGCATCACCTGTATTTTCTTCAATAATATCCCCTATATTTTCTTCATTCCACCAATCTATTATATTATCGTACGTATCACCTACAAAAAAATCATCAGGCTCATAATCATAAGTTCTACGCTCACAAGCTTTTTTACCGCCACCCCATGACCCTCTTCTTTCAAACTTCATTCGTATTCTAACTCTTGTTCCTGCAGGCAATGGTAAAGGGTCTAAATAAGTACCTGTCGAACTATCATAAGCATTAAAAGCTGCAGGTCCTAATTTTAAAACAGGAAAGCCTGAACCGCTCCTTGTTTTTGATTGCCAACCTGTTGTGGTTATAGCGTCCGGTGGCACATTTAAATCGACTCCACTTGCTTTTATTTTCATATACACTCCTGCGGGCGCTGCTACTGAAGGACCTCCGGGGTCAGCAGGGTCAAAAGGAACTGTTATAAAACCTGGTGGTTGTGCCTTTTTTTCTAATACTGTAACATATTTACATCCATTTATAGGTCCTGCCATATCTGACTTAACAATAAGACGTGTTCCTTCTTCAACTTTTCTTGAATTTTCTCCATCTAATAAAATGTAAGCATCTGCCGAGCCCGACTCTCTAAAAACAAGATTTGCAAAAATTGATTCATAAGTTGTTTTATCGGGTTTAATTACAAACTTGTAGCTTTGTGACCACCAAGGAGCAACTTGAGATGGAGGTATAGTAACTTGAATTCTATTTTGAATATCACTATAACTACATCCAACATGAACCGAATTGTTTAAACTTGTAAATGCGGTAGTAGACCTTTTAAAAGCATCCATATAAACAATACCAACTTCGTAACCTCTGTTACTATGTAAACTAGGAACAGCCGCAGGTGTAATAAAATTTGCAAGTAATTCTTCTGTAGGTGAGCCTGTATTACTTCCAATACTAAAAGCTAAAATCCACGCAATATTAGTAGAAGTAGTATCAGTAGGTAATTGAGAATATCTAATAGCGGGAAATTGAAGTGTCATAACATTTCCCACAACTGTAGGGGTGATTCCTTGACCACTTACAGTAATTCCATAGTCTGTTTTATACAAACCCATTGTGTCTCCAAAAGGAGGTGCAGCGGGGTTATAAGGAGATAGGGTAGTGTAAAAACCTAAAGGTACAGCAGAATTAAAGCGGTCAGTAAAAGTATTACCTGATTCGCAATTAGACATAGGTTGAGCACCTAACGTTCCTAGTGCTGCTAAAAAATTAGCACTTGCAGCAAGGTCAGCCACCCCTCCAAAATCTGTAGGCAAAGTATATTCCCATTCTACATTTAATAAAAAAGGAGGGTTAGCGCTAAAAAATCCAGGAATAGGGTTAGTTACAAGAGTACCTCCTTGACTTTGTTGTATATATCCAAATATTTGAATACCAATGTTTAATGTTGCTCCTGCTACCAAACCGGTGCTAACAGAACTAAAATCTAATTGTAAAGCAGCATTATTATTAGTTATAGGAGTTGTTCCAATTGTGTAAGATGCAGTTGTTCTAGTGGCAGCTGAATCTAAATCAACTTCACCAATCTCCGTTTGAAGAAGGGTGCAATTGTAATCAATATTAGTAGGAAGAGCATCAGTGGTATCAGCGTTTTTTAAATCATAATTTTCTACATAATTACCATACACTAGTCTATTCCCCATTAATGTTTGAGCTTTAGCAAATCTCGGGACGTTATCATATAATCTTAATATTTCAGAATCAGGCAATACAGTAAGAATTTTACTTGTATTAAACTGTCTACTTATATCTATATTATCTGCAAACAATCCTTCTTTTGTAATTCTTTCCATTACTTTTATTATACCATTGTCATTGTCTTTCCATAACAACTCTATGCCTTTTACTAATGAGCTTCCTGTATTAAATGTTACAGTGGCTACATTTCTACTATTAATCATCCCTTCATTTAAAAAACTTTGAGGACTAAAAGCAAATCGCTTTGGTATAAAAGCGGGGTCTGAAAATTGTGATGTAGCAGAAAATTCTCCATCTTCATATCTATATCTATAAGCAAACGAAATAAACCTTTCTTCTAAAAAATTAAATTCATCTGAACCTGAAGATAAAGAAACAGTCGGAGAATTATTTGGAGGTCTTACAATTACTCTAATTTCTTCGGCAGAAAAATTATCACTAGACACAATAACATTTAAAGAAATTGTTGGAGGAGCGTATCCTCTTCTAACATTTATACATCTAGGAGGATTTCTATTATCCGTCCAAAACAATAAATCATCAACTAAATTACACCCTGTAATTAAAAATCTTTCATTAAAATTTAAAGTGCTCCTTGCGGAAGCTCCTTCTTGAACACTAACCAAATGATAAGATATTTGACCGGTGTTTGCATTATATGAAAGAACTAAGTCTAAAATAGTAGTAATTAGGGGAGATGTTGCTCCTTGACCTGTAAACGAAGGGTCATGAACAAACCAATAAATAGTTTCTGTTGCAGGGTCATCTATCGCTCCTATACACCTTGCTGCATTTGATAAAGCGGTATTGTTATAAGAAATAGTAGTAATCTGAGTATTTCCTCTTGTTATTTCAATAGAACCTACTTCAGAAGTTTCTGTAGAGCCTAAACGTAAATTTTGAGCATCTACATATTCTCCCGGTGGCAGTAAACGTTCGTCTACCGCCTTGTTCATTTTTCCTGCCGCAAAAGTTCTTTTAACTTGTACCATTATTTAATCCATTTATCCCTTCCTCTTAAATTCATTAAGAGTCTTCCAGGATGTATGTTACTTAATCTTATTTTTGCATTTCTCAATAAAGCACTTTTGTTTTTTTTTGCTCTTGAAACAATGTATTCTTGCACCCCAAACTTACTAGATAAAATAGCATAATTAATATACGCGTATATATAATCTTCAAATAATTTATTAACTGATATATTAGAATCTACACCCCCTTCCATTCCATCTGAAACGTATTCTAAAACACACTGTTGACCTATCATAGTTGAATTAAAATTAATTACACCTCCCTTTTTATCAATTCTAAAAGTTGGGTTACTATTAGCGGTTTCAGTGTTTAATCCAAATCGAGAACCAATAGTGTAGTCAAAATACCAATTACCTTCCCAATTATAACCTTCCTGTCCATTAAAAGGACTATTTTGATTTAAATAAATACTTTTTTTTGTTCCCGAAATTCTATCTAAATCTAAAGGAGAAAACTGAGGACTAAGTATATTGCCATCTTGGTCGTATAGCCAATTACCATTATTGTCTTTTAAATAAGATAATGCCGTATTAGCTTGAATATTTTCTGTTAAAGGCATTAAGCATCCATTTTTATATAAAGATATTCTCACCCAATTAACATAATCAGGAGGCATTATCATCAAAGCTTGCGCATTAATTTCTACTTGTAATATTTTTATTTCTCTAAAAGCATCATAGTTTAGCTCTTGTATACCACGTTTAGCATGAAATAAAACTTTATATCTTTCTTCACTTGAAACTAATGTGTCATTATCGTTGTAAATTAACATAAAATTATTAACCACATCATAAAGACTAACAAACTGATACGAACCCCAATTCAAATCAGTTGGGACTGTACCATTGTTTTCATAATATTGTAAATTCGATATATATGTCATAATTATTTACTTGTTTGCTCTGCACTCTCTGCAGATTCTAAAGCTTGTCCGTATTGAACAATTCCTGCTTCTCTTATTGTTAATCCTCCGTATTGTAATATACGAGATACTAAATCTTGAAAATTATCTTGAGGTAATTCAAAATCCTGATAATCTGCTGCTGCTTGGTTAAAAAATGCTCTTCCTCCTGTATTTAATGATGTCCAATTAGGTGTTTTAGGGTATCGTATGTACTGACAAAAAACCATACCGTCTTCATTTATAACTTCTATAGGGTATACCTCTGCTGCTTGATTGCCGCTATCTTTATCTCCCCTTAAAACGTAAGAGGGCCATTGAGTACTAGGAGCTGTTAAATTAGAAGTTGTTAAGTTAAATATTCTTTTTTGACTTACCTTTTCTATTTCTATCAATCCTTTTTTAGAAAATATTTTTACTGAAGGAAAAGTAACTCCATTTCTAAATATATATAAATCAGAAGCATATACCTCATCTGCTCCGGCAGGATTATCAAAAAAAGACATTACAGTTGATACAGGATATTCTGTAGATGTGTCTCCTGCAGGCAATAGGTTAACAATATAATCACCAATAGATAATGTAGGTGTGTTAGGGTTCATAAAAAGGCCTGTGAATAAATTTCCTTTTTCAGGAAAAGCTGCAGGCAAAGCACTTATAGACGCAGCCGGAATGTCATATAATAAAGTTGGTAAGTAAAAAAGTTTATTTATAAAATAATAATCATAAGGTAAACTGTATAAATTATTTATTGCATTACTATTAGCATTTACAGTCCACCCCCCTGCAATAGGTTGAAAACTTTGATTAGTTAAAGCTACTGTAGTAGAAAATATACTTATTGTTTCTTCTATTCCTTTTGCAATATCAGGGTATCCTGTGTCCGACCTTCTTCCTGCTCGTTTAGTAATTTGCATATTATAATCAATAAACAAATCTTCAAAAATATCTAACTGAGCTTGTTGTGCAAACAAGTTAAATTCTTGAGGAGTCATGTATCCATAATTATTTTTGTTTAGCAGAGCTAAACACATTTGATATACTTCGTTTATCATAACCACAAAGATAATAAAAAAAAAAGAGAAATGTATTTTTACAAGGTTAAGGTATTTTCTTAACAGAGACCGCGCTAACATAAATAGGAGGAACTGTAGGAGGGGGAGCAATTAAGCTACTAGGAATAGGAGGAAGGCTATAATCTACATCTATACTGCCATTACTTGTTCTAGCTAAGTTAAAAGCTTTTTTAAAGGCATTTATAACCCTATGTGCAGGGTCAGCTGTGTGAGTAAGCTCAATAGTCATTTGCCCTGCGTAATATAATTTTATCTGCGTAGAAGACATTCTTTCAGCCCAAATAAAACCTTCTACCGGTAAATACTCTTTTTGATACGGGTTAAGCGCATGGATTGCCGTGTCCCAATAATAAAAACATATATACTTATGATTTTGTGAAATACTCATAATGCAAAGATAATAAAAAAAAAGAGGCCCACTTTTTTGTAGACCTCTCTTTACTTACTGATATACGTAAACTAATTAAGCATTTACAATACTTGTTACAGCTTTAGGTAATGTAAGAGAATACATTGGTCTTGTCCAACTTGTAACTAATGCTGCCTCAATAGCCTCTAATATAGCTGTGTAAACATCATGAGAAATTTGTGCTGCAGTTGTTACTGTAGTAGTTGTACCATCAACATAATCGATTGTAACCGTTGTTGCTGTTCCTGAAGCTGCCGTAGCAAGTGCTTTTACTCCGTTAAGACTGATTATTTGACCTGTAATTGGAGCGTTTGTAACTTTGATAAATTTTTCCATTTTATAAAAAGGTTTTAATGGTTATATGAGATTGTTCTCGATACAAAGATACATTAATTTTCTAATGTTTTTTCTAACAACTTAAAAGACTGCTCTCCTTCTTCACTTTGTAAATATGAGCTTACAATATAAACCTCATCTTCACCTGCAGGAATAACAACCATTCTTTTCTTGTTAGATTTAGTATTAAAGAAAATATCTTTACCTTTTTTTAATATTAACCCATTATCAAAAAATGCTTGTACTTGAGCAGTAAACTTTAACTGAGGGTCAGAAATAATATTTAAAAATTCTGCAGGTTCATTTCTTGCAAAAACTAAAACGTCTCTACGAATTTCTGCTGTAGATTTTTTAGTAACGTTTCCAAATAAAACTCTACCCACTTCAACTAATTGTTCTACCGATAAAGAACGAGCCTCAACTAAAGCATCTACTTCTTGATTAAGTATTTCAACTACGTCTTCCGCATCTTTTTCATTATTAATAACCTCAAACATTCTTCCTTTTAAGGGATGGTGTTCTAAAAACTGTTGTAGTATTTGATTATTTTTTCTAACGTACAATAAACCGTCTTCAAAAATAATAGCTTCTAAAATAACATTTTCATCTTGTTCGTCTACATAAATACTTTTTTGATTAGTAGAATATCTTAATTCTCTATTAATTCCTGTTTCTTCATCAAAATGTAATATGGGAAATCTTTTTGTATGCCTTGTAGGTAACATGTAAGAAAGAGGTGTCGAATCACCTAGTAACCTATAAGCTTTGTCTGTAAATTTTGCTGTTTTTTTCATTTCAATTTAATTTAATATAATTTATAATTTAAAAAATAATAAGAGTGTCTCCTTAAAGAGACACTCCTATCATCACTCTTCAACTACGCGTTGAATATCACAAAGTTATTTGCACCTAAAGTACAAACACATCTTTCTGATAAGAAGTTCACTTGCATTTCATCAACTGATGAAGTTCGTGCACCTCCTGCTGAACCTGTAATCCATGTTTTATATCTACGGTCTTCAGTTTGTGAAGCTCTATATCTAACATGTAAGAAAGGTCGTTTAGCGTTTTTACCAAGAATTTGGTCATAAACAGATGTAGAACCCGCAGGTACTAACAAACCATTTACAGAACCACTTCCTGCTATAGACGATAAACCTCCTCTCATTGTAGGGTCATTTAGGTATTTCCAATCAGACTTGTAAAAGTCATATCCTCTTCGGAATCCTGTGAATCCTAGATTTAATGCCATTTCTTCATCATTATCGAATAAACCATAAGAAGTACCACCTGCACCGTAAGAATTTTGTGCCGCTAACATGTCATCAATATCAAAACCGAAATCTCTGTTAACAAATACAACATTCTCTTCGATAGCACCTTGCTTATCTAATCTTGAGATAACAGTATCCCAATCAGCTAAAGCAACAGGGTTACCTCCTGCCCAAACGTTTCCTCTCTGATTTACTACATAGAAGATACCTTCAGAACCTTTATTACCTACTTGTTCAAAACCTGCACCACCTGCTAAGCCGATTACACCTGAACCTGCTTCAGCAGGAACAGCTTCAATCATTGCTGTTTCTAGGTAATCATCAAAACGTAATCTTGTTTCATGTTCTGACTTTAGATACCATAAGTATCCTGCAGCGCCATCTTCAGTAGTAACTTCTACCCATCCGATTTGTGCCATATCTGAACCTGTAACATTATATGTGTCTTTAATGATAATTGGTGAATTATTAAAGAACTCATCGTTAGCTTCTAACGAACCTATCATTCCTGAAGTTCCTTTTCTAAATTCTGAACCATAAATAAACATTGTAAACGTATCCGCACCTGCTGCAGTCATACCCGCTCCTTCATAGAAGTAAGCAACGAATGTGTCTGGCGCACCTGCATTTAAAGTTACCGCAGTAATAATACCTTTATTAGATGAACTACCGTTATTATTTTGCATAAAAACAGTTTGTCCAACTCTTAATGATACGTCTGCTGCTGCCGGAGCCATGGCATCGTTTACAATAAATGTAGCATTGTCTGCTGCTGCTAACGCACCACCACCATTAATAGCTACATTTGTATACTTAGTGTGTAACCTTCCTTGTTCCGCCCAAGTAACTTGGTCAGAAATTGAAGGCATTTCTGCTCCTACCATTCTAAGGAATGAAGAAACAGTTCTATTACCATAACGCTCAAACTCTTTTTCGTAAGTGTCAGGCAAATATTGCTGTAACCACGTAAAATCTGCGTTGGTAAGATAATTATAAGGTGCAGCTACTTGCTCGGAAGCAGGTTGTAGTTGTGCACCTGGGGTTGCTAATAAACTCATAATCTAATTTTTTTAAATATTTTTAACTCTTTTTAAAACTTTTTATTCTTAAACCTCTTCCACTATTTTGTGATAAAGATTTAATTTTCATCCCTCCTTTGCTAGCAACTTCAGGTGTATTTCGCGTAGTCATTTTAATATTTTTAGTCTTACGCATTACATCTTCTGCCGCCATCGATTTGCCTTGTTCATAAAAGAACTCAGCAAACTTTTGAGGGTTCATGGCCGCAGATAGTGCCATGTGGTAGTTACTTGCATTTTTAATTAAACCCTTTTCATCTAAATGTTTTTCTAAAAATGTATTAGGTGTTAATTGTTGCTGTTTAACTTCCTCAGCGCTACCAGGCGAATAAACTAGTTTTTGTTCCCCAATTTTGAACTCAAAACCTTTGAACTCAGGGTTAAAAACTTCATTGGTTTTATTAATAAAAAACTCACGCTTTTTAGTAGTAACCTCTTCAGCCGTTTTTGCATCTGCCATATATTGCTTATAATTCTTTAAAATTTCTTTATCCTCTGTAGAAACACCATCTCCTCTTGACTCAAGTGGTTGGCTATAATCTTCTTTTTGAGTATTAAAGAATTTTTTTGCTTTAGCAATATTTTTTTTCTTCTCTAACTTTCTTCTTCTTATTACATCCGGCTCATCAACCTCTTTGTCATAAGAAAAATCTTGCATCATATAATTTACATCCTCTTCATCTAATCCCTCTTCTGTAGCCATATAATACTGCTTTAGTAGAGTGTCCTCAGGAAGTTCATCAAAATTTTGATTTAATTTAACATAATCATCAAAACCTCTTCCTGTATCTTTTTTATATTTTAAATAAGCTGAAACGTCTTCAGGTAAAGGTTCTGAATCTTCTCTTTCCTGAAATAATTCGTCTACAGACTTTATTTCTTTATTGTATCTTTCATTTATATGTGAAAGAATATCGTTTTCACTAAACTCTTTTTTAGCTTCCTCCTGAACCTGTTGAGTTGTAGGAGTATCTTGTGTTGCTTCAGTTTCTTGTTTTGCAACAACCTCTTCTTGTTGTTTAGCGTCATGTTTTTGCAAAAGCTCTTTTTCAATTTCTTGATTAGATTTTGCTTCTGTGAGTTTTACCTCTCTTACTTTTATGTTTTCATTTAATTTCATTAGATATAATTTTATACAAAGTTAATAATTTTTTTAATAATAATTTAAACACTACCTAGGCCCAAATTGTGCTAAGTCAAAACCATCTAAAGTGTCTTCGTTAGACTCAAACTTTTGTGGTGGTAAATTGTTCTTTTTTTGGTTTATTAATCTAGCTTGCTGATTATTTTGTTGCGTGATTCTATCAGATTTAGCTTTCTCTCTTTGAGATTCTCGATTTTGCAACCCACCTTCAGACATGTTTCTTAATTGTAAATTGTAATCAAACTCTTCTCTCATAAGTTGAGATTTTAATTGAGCTTCTTGTTTCATTTTTTCTACTTCAAATTGAATTTCCGCTTGTTTAAAAGCAACCTTAGCTTGAATTTCTGCTTGTTGTTTTTGAATTGCAAGTTGAGCTGCCATTTCTTGAGATTTTAATTGTTGTTGAGCTTGCATAGCTTGTTTTTGCATCACCATTTTTTCTTCTCTATCTTGCTTTTGCACACGTTTAACTTTTAATAATTGATTGGCAAGTTTTATATTTTTAATTTCTCTAATATCTATTGCGTCTTCTAAATTAATATCTTGTTTAGATAAAGCCATTTGTATATTAGCCTCTAATTGAGCTTTTTGCTCTTCATCTGGAGATATTTCTATAAAGATACCAAAGTCATATATGTATAAATCTTTTATGTCATTTAAAATAGAAACATTATACTTACCTATTTTATTTATAAATGAATCTTTAAAATCTGAATACTCTAATATGTCTGCTACTCTATAAGACAATCCTTCTGCTAATCTTCTATATATATACAAACTACCTTCTAAAATGTGTCTTGTAGCAGTATTTGAATTTAATGCAGCTAATTTTTGAACACCAACTAAAGAATTAGGGTCAGGTGTTGACCCATCTCTTGCTTCATTAAGTCCCGTAACAGCTCTAATCATTCCTAAATAATGATTATAATTAGCAACTAACATTTGAACTTTACCTGAACCGGAACTTGTGTTTAGTGGTGTAATTGGAACTTTAGCATGATTATAGTCCCCATCTTGCGTAAAACTTCTACCCACAACACTACCTGTTTGAAAGTAAAGACGTAAAGCGTCTTCAGGGTTGTATTCATTACCTGAACCTAAATCAACTTCGTTTAAACCATCAGCATCAATAAATACCCCATCCGGAACAGTTCGTGCTATTACTTGTTGAAGTTTTAAATGGGTAATTTGTATTAAATCAGCAAAAGGTATCATTCTTCTAACTAAAGACTCTATAACTCCTTTATACATACGTGGCGCAACAGCTACATAATTAGGAAGAGCATGTTGGTTGGCTGACTTAGGTCGAACCATATTATGAGCTAGCTCCCACTTTAAAATAATATTTGTTCCCATAACCATAACCCCATCATACCAAACATCAATTGTTTTTTCAACCTTTTCAAAATTACCTTCTTCCATCATTTCACTTGGAGGATTAAATTGGTCATTTTTTTCAATCATCCTTGTATTACCATTGTCATATTTTTTTTTCTTATAAACTATCTTCTTAGTAGTTTTATAATTAAAATACATTACAGTTGCGGTATCTTTATAAAAAATATCATTTTCATAAAACTGTGCTACATTGTAATAATTATACCAATTTTGACTATATTGTGTAATCTCCTCTAAGTCTTCATTAGTTAAACTTTGATTTATTTTAAGAAGCTCTGTAATAGGTAAAGTTTTAATCTCTCCCCAATAAAAACAATCTTTAAAATGAGGGTCTTCAGTATAGCTATAAACCACGTTTGCAGGGTCTACATAACTAACCTGAACTCCTGAACCTTCTAAAAACTCGTGTTTAGCAATAGCAATTCCTAAAGTAGTTAAATCATAATCATATCTTTTTCTTAAATCTTGATAATGATTTTCTTGAAACATTGTGTCAATAGCTTCTTCTTCTGCTATTTCTATAGCAGGTTTATATTTTAATTGCATAAACAACTGAAGCTCCTCATCTGTTTCAGGAAGTTGCTCAGGGTCCATGCTAAACGGGTCAACACCTCCACGTTTTTGAATGGTTTCTAAAATAGGTTTAGCGGCCATTTGACCCTCTATCATATCTTGGTATTTACTTCTTTTAGATTGAGACATTGCATCTTGAGCATACGCTTTTACTTTAAATAATCTATCTGCCATACCATTAACTACAATGTCTACAAATTTAGGCAATATAGGAACAGGTGTCCAATCTAAATTAAGATGAGAAAGGTCTCCATCTACTGATATTTCATTTTTATATTTAGCCACAGATTGTTCGCCACGAGCATATAATCTTAATCTGTGAAAATCTCTCCATTGGCTATAATAACGACAATTAGTAGAATCTTTTCTAAACCATTCGTATTGTATCGCTTGACCTATTTGAAGTCCATACTCTTTTGTAGCTTTTTTCTCGTCTGAAACAAACTGTGTTGGAAAAGCTGCTTGCTTTATATTTATGGTTACAGGTTTGTTATTCTTCATTGCATTATTTCACTAGTTAATCCCTGGTTATTATACCTTGCAAAGTTAATACTTATTTTTGACTGTTTTTGATTTGGCGTATAAAGATGCTTCTGATTAGCCATAATAGCTAACCCTGTGCTAATTGTAGCATCAAAAGCGGTTCTATTATTTATGTCAAACTTTGCCCAATCTTCAAGAGTTTTACTAAACAACATTGTGCCCATTAAGTCAGAATCTCTATATGTTCCTTGCAAATCTAATCCTACATGTTTTTCAATATACGACTCAACCGCGGCAGCATGAGCCTGTTTTACATCTTCAGAACTATTCGGTATTCCTCCTAGCTCTCTTTCTGTTTTAGATAATTTAATAAGTTTTTTATCAGGTCTATTAATTGAAAAAGCTCTATATCCTCTATTTTTTAAATGATATAACAATCTAGGTTTGTTATTTTCCACTAATATAGGCATACCATAAAAAACACAAGCCATTAAAACTTCTTCAAAAAATATTTCTGCAGTCTGTGGTCGGGCTATATATTCTAAAAAAAACTCATTACTTGGAACTTCATCCATATTAAATTTTGTTAATCCGTGTAACGAACCATTTGACCCCTTACCCCCAACTGTCCCTGAAATATCATACGAGTCACAACCAAAAGAGCCTAAATGCTCATTGCCGGGATATTTATTTCCTTTTCTTTCTATTACTTTATTTTGTAAATTTTTCGGAAGCAACCAACTAATTAAAAAACGACCTCTTGTATTAGGTGACCAAACCACTTTACTATCTTTAACACCATTTGCCCAACTAAAACTACCTCGCGTTAAATGTTGTCCTTGAATTAATGAATCATTATAATCTATTTGTTGATAAATCTTTGTTAAATTAAATAAAGAAGATTTACTTTCATCTCTAAACGCATGAGATTCAGTACGAGGAAATTGTCTATAAAATTCATTTAAAGCATCAGCATCTTGTTTTAAAGAATCTACTTCTGCTTTCCAATAGTCAATTGCTCCTTTAGTAATATATTCGCCATCTACTCCTACAATTTTCTCTTTAGGGTTAAAAAAAACAGGCATACCATATCTATCTATAAAACCTTCCATATTCCATTCCATAGGAATAAACAATGAATACATTCCACTTTTTGTTTGACCATTTGCATTTCTAGTACTTACATCAGAGTCTTCAAATAGTTTTTTAAAATTACCACCACCCTTTGATAAAGAATTAGAGGTAGAGCCCATTAAACATTTTCCTATAATTTTACTTCCTAATCTTAAACAAGTTTTTGTAACCCTCCAATTATTTAAAATATTATTTGGCTTAACCCATTTACCACTTTCATCGTGAACTAATAATAAAAGTTTTTCACCATCATAAGAGTTTTCATCAGTATTTTTCCAATCTATTGTAGTATCAAGTCCATATAACTCTTCATTAGTCACGTCATACATATTTTTTTTAGTTATTTTAGATGCAGGAATTCTAAATGCTAATTCAGTTTTAGGTTTATCCATACCATCTTGAATAGGTCTAAAAAAGAAAGGTAATCTACTTGAAATAGGAACAACTTTGTCGGTAAACATTTTTTTTGCATCAGAACCCGTTTTAGATAATATACCTACTCTTGAATCTTTTGCTAATGTACCTACATTTATACATTCAGAAGAACCCATATAAGAAAAGCCTGACCGTCTTATTTTTAAATAAGTCATTCCAAAACTTCTATTATCTGCTCTACACGCTTCCCAAAATAAAAAAAATATTCTATTCGCTTCTCTATAATCAGGATACCCTACATCTATGTTAGTCCATTGTAAATACATGTAATGAGAACCTGTAATGTAAGTTGGAATACCATTATTCATAAACCAATACCCTTCTTCTCTTTTATCAAACTCACTTTCTATATAATCTACCCATCTACTCTTAAATTCTTTAGGAGCATCATTCCATTGAAATATTGATTGTATTTTAGATAAAGATTTAGGAATGTTTTCTCTCTCCCAATACTGTTCAATTTTATTACTACTTCTACTATAACATTCTTTGGGGAATAAAGGAAGCCCTATTATAAGTCCTGAAATATTAATTATTTTACCTACCCTTCCTGTTTTAGATATATTTATAAAATCATATTTTTCATTATATCCATACTGCCAAGTTCCTCCCCGATTTTTATTAGATAAAACTCGTTTAGGAATATAGTCTTCTAAAACTTTATATAAATTATTTTGAACGTCTTTCTGCAAAGCCTTGTTTAGTATCTATTTGTTTAACATTATCTAATTCTTTTAAACTTTCCTCCTCACCATCAATTCTATTTAATATTTCAAACGCATCAAAAATAGCAAGCTTTTTGGTAGCAGCAGCATTTTTTAATCGGTCTGCAGCCAATTCATCTTCTGGGTCAGGTTTAATTATCTCTTCTTTTGCCACTTTAATTAATTGTCTAACAGCTTTCCTCCCCGCTTCTATAATTTGTATTTTTAACTCTTTTGAATTCATTTTTTTTTCGATTATATTTTTTTTTACTTTGATGCACCATCGGTTTGGTAAGCTTTCTTGTTTCTTTCCAATCTATTTTTTTCCATTCAAACTTGTCGCTCATTTTTTTAAAAATAAAACTTGCACCAATCTTGAATTATTTTTATCACCAAAATTATTATACAAATTTCTCGAGTGTTTTTCGTGAGAATCAAACACAACTAGTCTGTTATATTTCATATAAATTCTTACAGACTTATCTTCATCTTTATCATACAACACTGTTCCTGCATTTGGAGGATAATACTTATTTAAATATACCAAGACTGTTTTATCCCCCATCATTTCATCTGTATGAATATAATTCGGCTCTATTTGTTTAAAAGGTGATTGACGAATAAAATTATATTTCACTGTATAATCAGGAAACAGTAATAACACAAATTTCTCTACTTCATCATTTGCTCGTGATTGTATTCCTTTAAACAAATTATCACCATCTTCTACATCCACAAAAGGATTTTTTAATACATCTTGTACATACTCATCGGGATGTGCTAATATATCATCTAACACAAATAAAGTCATAATTTTATAGTTATTTGATGGTCATACATTCTGTATAACTTCTCGTCTTCTACTCTAAACTCATATTCACTATCAGGAACAAAAGATACTTTGTCACCCGTCTTTAAACCTTGCAATTTTAAATAATTATTTACATACACCATTTCTCCCATTAAAGGCTCTTTATTAGTGTTTTTAAAAATAACACTTTCTGTCTTTGGAATAGGTCTAACAAAACAATATCTACCGTAAGTTTTCCATTTATTATTTTGTTTGTATAAAAAAAACTGCTCCATGTCTACCAAAAAACAATCATCTTTTAAAAAACTTTTACCACTTTTTTGCCTTCCCCTCATATCGTAATAATACTTGAAAACATTATGGTGTACCAATAAAACATCTCCCTTTTTAATATCCCCTTTATAATTTAAAGGAATTTCAACTACTTCGGCCTCTCTATTGGAAAAACTAACATCTTCTTGAGAAGTGCTAATAATAATATCTTTACCCCCTATTTTTTTTGAGTTGTTATATCTCCTTTTATTAACAGGAGATACAATAAACTGTGTAGGAGACCTCATTATATATTTATATTATATTCTAAAGAAACAGGAATAGTGTTATTAAACTCTTTCCATTTTAAAATTACATCTCCATCTCTAATATAAATTCTTATAGACTGAGAGTCTTCATCTTGTTTTATAAGCTCTATAATGTAATTACCACCCAAGACAGGTTGTCCTACTATGTAGTGCATAGCTCCCGACTTATAGTCAGGACCTACTGATATTTTTCTAATTTCCATTTTATTTAATTTAAACAACGACTTTAACCAAGAAATCTCCTGTACCGTCATCTGTTTTGTATAATTGTCCTGCAACCATTCCTATAGTTAAAGCTGTTGTGTTGTTGGGTACAGTAGGCATACTAATCACTGCTCCTCCTAAAGTTCCTCCCAATAATCCTAATAATTGTTGAGCAGTAAAATTTTTAGTAGCATTACTACTACTAACATCTGTACCAATTAAGTTGTCGGTTAATTCTGGAGTTGTTACGTTTGAATATGAGCTAATTTTTGCCATTTTATCTATTTTTAAATTGTTGTTCTCTTTTATTTTTTACCTCTTCTTTGTCTTCTACTTTTAAGTATTTATCTTTTTGTTTAACAGAGACTTTGCCTGTTTCTAAACTAACTTTAGCATCTGCACCATATTTAACAATAAGAGATTTCTCTTTATCTATTAGCTTAGTTTTAATTATACCAAGTACTTTTTTAACTTCTTCTTGCTCAAGAACATTGTCTGCTAATTTTATTTTTGCAGAGTTTAAATCTTGAATTACTTGTTTAATTTCATTTAACTCATCTTTAGTTAAATAATCTTCTATTAATTCTGTTTTTTCTTTTTTTGACATTTTGATTAAATTTTAATTTATATACAAATATACTAATATTTTACCACTTAACTTTATTCGCCCAATAAGCTGCCGAACACTTTCCTTTAGATATATTTTTTCCATGTCTTGATTTAAAAGACTTTCTTTTCTTTTTCATTCTATCAGATTCTCCTTGTTTAGGTTTTCCTGCTGTGCTAGCTCCCTGTTCTCCGAATCGAATAGTTTTTATTTTTCCTTCACATACCGTTACTACCACATGAGACTTTGTAGGATGAGACGGAGTTCTTTTAGGTTTATTTAAACCAGAGACTCCTGCATTTTTTAATGCTGATTGTTTTTTAGCACTAGTTATTTTCATTGTTTTTTTGGTTTAGTATGAGTGTATCCCTTTTTTTTTAATTTAAAATGTTCTTTCATAGAAGTAACTTTAATACATTTATCTTTTTTACACATCATGTGTATTTTAAATTTCTTTTTCATATTATTTTTTAATTTTTTTAATCTTACCATTTGTAGTTCTTGCATACTTGTGAGTTGAAGTTTCCCTACTAGGTATTTCTACCCCACAGTACTTTTTCTTTCCATAAGGCCAACATATTTTTTTCCCCATAATTTTATCTTTTTATTTTTTCTAATGAACGACCCCCAAAGTACGCTCCCACAACAGAAATCATAACGAGTTGCAAAAGGTCAACCCAAGAATTTTTAACTTCAAAATTTATAAACCCCGCGTCTATAAATATAAGAAGCACAGTAGATATTAATAAAAAAGCTAACGTTAAAGGCCTTATGTTTTTAGATAACCAACTATCAGAACTCATGTCAGCCTTCCATCTTTCAGTTACATTTTTTTGTAATTCAACTTCTGATTCTAATAACATTTTTTTCATAGCATTTCGTAATGCCATTTTTTCTTCTTTTGATGTAACTACATCATCAATAATAGTTGATGCGTCTCCAATTAATGATTTTATAAATCCTTTTATCATGCTTTTTTATATTTAGTTTTTCCATTAGAATCTTTATATGCTTCTAATAACTGACATCTATTTCCTTTAAGGTTGTATGAAATATGTATCCATGCGTAATCAAACTCATTTATCATTTGGTCAAAAGGAATATTGTTTTCTAACACATAATCCCATATAACTTTATTATCAACCTTTCCCTTATTGTTTCTATATTTTAAATCTGCCGCTTGACCTTTGCAATGTTGACTTGTAGGCATATAAACACCGTCTTTTATTTTATGAGCACCTCCTAAAGCTTTATTTAACTCTTCAGACCTAAAGCCTGAATTAATTCCCAACATTCCTATGCCATCTCTTATAGGTTGTAAAGTAAATTCACACAATGATTTCATTTGCTCTATGTGATGAAACTCTGGAGAATTATCAATACCATGTCTCTTTGCTACATTTGATTTTAAAAACTCCGCCAAGAAAAAATTTTTAGATAACTTCATTTTACATAAATTTCTTTAATACTAATTCTTCAACTTTCTTTTTAGCGTCTTTAATGCTTAATTTAAATGTTAAATCTGCTTCATATTTCTCTATTACCTCTTTGTTATAAAAAACAATAATAGTAGGAACGGAAAGTATTTTATATTTTGAAACAAGATTGGGATAATCTTCTATGTTAATTGTATAAGTCTTAATATCTTTAAATTCCGACAAATCAACCATATTATCTTTGTTCCAATCTGCATAAAATTCTATTACAACAATATCTTCTTTTAATATCGACCCCAACTCATTTTCCTTAATAGATGTTTGTCCAAAAACTAAAGTTGTGATTAATAATAATAAAGATAAAAATTTCATTTTTGTATTATTTCATACAATCGCTCATCCATTACATCTATCTTTTTTTCTATTGCATCTAATGTTTCTTTATTGGATAAAACGGTTTGTCTTATTAATTCATTTTTCATATTTATTTCTCCTGCACTTGGATAGCCGTCAAACTTTTCAACTTTAACTTCTATTGAGTTAACTTGACCGACTAAATTGTAATAAGTCCCCACTAGTCCTATTACCATTACAATAAAACTTATTAAAAACTTTAAGTCAGTGCTTACTTTTGTATTGTTGCTTATTTGAGCCATTTTACTTTACCGTTTTGAATATAAATACTTTCAGGTTTTCTTATAACCTGACCTTTTAAATTGTAAATTAAATTAGTCTCTTCTGAGTTTTTAATTATTTCTATAATTTGAGTGTTACACGGAAGTCCTGTGTCACAATCAATATATTCTTCTATATATATCCATTCGGTTTCAATTACTTCTATAAATAAAGTATCTAATATATCTTCATAAATATAAAGAGTATCTATTTCTTCTATTACTTGAATTTCAATAATAGTATCGGTTAAGTTAATATATTCTATCACGTCTACATACACTGTATCGCACTCTACAACATCAATAGTGCAATCAATAATAGTTGTAGGTGTAGTTTCTTGTTCATCTGTTGCATCTACACAGTCTTCCCATCCATCATTAAGCCACGTTCCTGGAACACACCCCTCAGGTGAGTATTGTGTCCAATTAGATTCATCATCTCCACAATAAAAACCTCCTGACTCTGCACAAGCCACGCAGTTATTATTATAATCTTGAGACAACACAATTCCGCTTAATAAAATAAATAATAATAATATGTATTTTTTCATACTTAAAAGAATAAATAGTTAAACCCAACCTTTAATTCATATACAGGCTTCATCCAATACCTTTGGTGTGTTCCTTCTACAAAGATACCTAAATTCTTTGTAACTCGTGAACCAAACACAACTCCTGCGTCCCATTCTGCCCAATCACTGTTCTCGAGTCCATACTCAAAAGAGTAATTATCAAACCCATAATGCAAAGGTAGTAAATTATACCATATATGAATCCATAGTTTTGGTGACCATTTATAGTACGAAACACCTAAAACAGCACTTATTTCGTTTTGAGTGCCTAACTTATCTAATTCTTGTTCATTGAAAGATGCGACTGCATCTCCAAAATAATGCTTATAAAACTCATCATTTGATGTAGCTATTAGCTTTTCATTACTAAACCAATGCCACCCCCCATTTACAAATTGCCTGCTATATCCAAAGTCTGCAGCCAACTCGACAAAAGTAGTTTCCCCGGGTGTCCAAAAATCCTCAATAGGATTAACTCCATATACAGGATGATTACGGAAACATAATCCGGCAGTAAAATCCCACGCACCTTTTGTAACTCTAAATCGACTATCAAAAGAAGTATATTCTAAATTTACTCTTTGATTGTCTTTGTATTGTAATTTATTAACTGTTTTATTTCCAAGATAACGTAACCAAAAATTTGCATTATTAAATTTTTCACCACGATTCCGTATAAAAGAATAATTAAGAAGATACTCCCAACCATTAGCATTACCAACAGTAACGTTATCTGAAACAGTTCGCTCAGTACCGTAGTACCACGTTTTAACTTTGTACTCATAATCAAATCTAGCAATTTTTCGAATACCTATTGTTAAATTATAGTCATATTCGTTAATTTGTGTTACATCCTCATAACCCCTATCTATAGCAATGTAATTTTCTCTTTCCACCATAGAAGTACCCATAGTAAAAGAAGTATATACAGTAGAATATTTAAAGAATTGTCCAAATGAAAGTAACGGAAATAATAATAATAAAAATAATGCTTTCATCTTCCCTGACCTCTATAATGTTTTACATAATTAGTAGCTCCCTTTGAATACGTAGACTTGCTCTTGCTGTGTCTTTTGTGCTTGTTCTTTTTGTTGGGCTGAAATCGAAATACGGTTTTTGACATCTTTAATAAAATATTTTATTTTATAGCTACCATTTAGTGTTATGCCCGTTGTCCACATATTAATTATACGTAATATAAATTAGACCATCACTACTAATGGAAGTATTTTTAAGAAGTGCTACAGTCTGTATAGGAACAATTGATATTTCTGATAAAACAGGACCAAGCCAAGTGTGTACACCAATAAGTCCGGAGGTACCAACTTTACTCCCATCCCATCCCAGGTCGGCAAATTCTAATATGTCAGTTTTGGCTAGGTCACCACAAAACATTAGTATTCCTGCATGAGGAGTGTTTTTATATATACCTACAGGTTTACCGCCTGCTACACCCGTGGCATCTGTTACCGCAAACTTTATGCCGGAAGTTATACTTGTTATTATACTTCTATTACCTATAGCAGGTCCATTAGGAACATATATAACATCTCCAACACCCACACCGTCTGCCAATATATCTTGTCCTGCAACAAGAGTAATATCGAGTCCTACAACCAGGTTAACATCATAAGTTTTTATATAGTTTTGAGGTGCAGGATTATAAACGTTGTTTGGATTTGCTCCATCTAGTCTAAAAGCTCTTTTTGGGTAAAATAATTGATTAGGCATAACTTTTTTTTATTTATTTATCATAAGGGAATATTCTGTTTAAGGAATCTTTTCGTTTTCCACACCCACAGTCTTTTCCTGTTGCATTTGCTACCGCATCTACAGCTTTTTTAATTCCTGTAGCTTTAGTAAATTTCTCTATCGTATCTCCCAATCCACGACTTTTGTCATTGGAAGGGATATATTTATTTTTATTAGGACCAACTCCTAATACTTGTCTTCTAGTACTCATATTTAACAATTGCAGTTTTTATTAAAACCTATGTTAAATATAATAAATTTAGCACATCCTTTTGATAGGTCTCCTTTGACTTCTAACATAGTTAATCCTCCTACTCTCCATTCTATTGCTATCTTGTCCCATTGTCTTGCGTTACTTGAAAAATAATTTACAAACTTCATATTATATTAATTTTAATTATTATTTATTTCTTTTCATGTTCATTCTTTTTAAACTCACTCTTTGAGTTTTAGGAACACCTGTATATTTTTTCTTTTTTACTCTATGTCCCCTTTTTGTAGTTACTACTTTTTCTTTTTGAATATGCTTTCGGTTGTAGTTAACAGTTTGTTTTTGTTTAACATTACCTGACTTTACTTTTTGCTTTACAACTCTTCGTTCACCTATAACACCTTCTTGTCTTTTGTCAACCTGTACTCGTTTGTTTCCGCCCTCAGTTTTAACAACTTTTCTTTTTCTTCCTGTTATGGGGTTTTTATATCTCCTAGTAGTAACTTTTCTTCCAGACGCATCAGTTGTTTTAGTTTGTTTATATACAGGCTTAATTATTTTCTTAACTACTTTTTTTACTCCTGCGCGTGCTTTTCTTATAGCATTACCAACTTTACTACCTCCCGGTTTTCTTCGTAACGATATTTTTCTTTTACCCATTTTTGGCATAACTCAATTATTTAGTACTACATCCAAAGTTTTTGGCATAATTAGCCATTTTTACAACACTACCTGAATACTTTTTAGTATTCTTCATAACGGCATTAGCAGCCGAACAAGCGTCTTTAAACCCGTTCTTTTTTGCCCAATCCGTAAATTTTCCCTCATTTTTTTCTTTAATTTCAGGAAACTTTTTAGTTCGTCCTTTTGTAGCCATTATGATTTTCTCATTATACCCGTTCTATTACTACCTGTTTGAGTTTTAAACCCGTGGTGTAATTTAGCTTTTACGCTTTTAGGGTAGTGCTTGTCTTCTTTCATTGAATGATTACCTTCGTACGGGTGACCATATCTTGATTTAGACATTCCTTTAGACTCATCTCTTCGAGACTTCATAGATTGAGAATGAGGTCCTTTATGCTTCATACCTAAAGATTCATCTAATCTTGAATTATAACCTTGCTTTTTCATTTGTTAATTTTTAAAATTATTACTAGTACCCTGTACTTTTCATTGTTTTCTCCACGCCGTAGCCTGGGTTATTCTTTATTGAACCGTGATTCATTTTTGCAAACTCATGTGCTTGCGCTTTTCCTACTGCGGTATAAGGAAAAACTTTTGTTTTAGTTTTACCTGTATTGTCGCATTTATATTTTACTGTTGGCATATTTTATATATTTTATTTTACAAAGATAGTAAATTATTATTTCTTCTTTTCCTTATTATTTTTTTTCTTGTTTAAACTTTTTTTGGTTGCACTAATTGTATTATAAGCCTCCAAGACTTTACCTTTTTTAATATTACTAATGGTTTCTTTTGTTCCTTTATATAACTTGTAAAGATTAGTGTCTTTAGCTTTAGAAACTTTATCTACTACTTTTTTAACAACCTTACCTACTTTAGTCTTTTTAACTTTATCTATTGCCTGCTCTACTCCCGTTTTTCCTGTAGATTTTTTTATTTCCTGGCGCTTATTTTTTCTTTCTTGTCTTTTATTAACTCGCTCTTCTTTTTTAGCGCGCATTTTATCTCCAAATTTACTCATATTATTTATTTGTTGGTCGTGTTACTGTTCTTTTACCTTTAGAATAATTAATAGTTTTCTTTAACTTTCCTTTTTTATTAAACTTTTTTACCTTTCTAGTTCCTTCTGATATTTTATTTAATAACGACTTATTGTCTGAACCTGTTGTCTCAACAATTTTTTTAATTTGTCCATCTTTACTACCTTTGAAAGTTCTGTTAACAGTAACTCCTTTATTGTTAGTCGTAGTCGTTTTAAACTTTCTATCTTTTCTCTTTAGATTGTCAGTGTTCTTTTTTTTTCTTTTTAATAACTTTTTTAGTATAGGCATAATAGTTTATCTTTGTAGCAAAGTTAATAAAATTAAATTTAATGAATTCGAATTACTTAAAGTATTGGAGAGTTATAAGATATTTTATAAAATCAAAGTACAACCTTACACAAGCAGACTTAGATATTCTTATTTTTTTATTTGACGAAAGCTATTTCTCAAAAGATAAATTTAAAGAATTTGACGAGCTACTTAGTTGGAATGTAAATAGATTTGACAATCTTTTGCGTGATGGGTGGATAGAAGTGTTTAGAAAATATGACGGTAAAAGAAAGGGGTTATATGTTCTTTCTTATAAAACAAATCGCCTTATTGCGTCTATATATAAAAAATTAAGTGGGGAAGAAATCCCTACTAGTCCTTCAGCTAACCCTATGTTTAAAAGAAAGGTATCTTATACTGACAAAGTATATCGTAATATGATAATAGAAATGAACCGATTTATAAAACAACAACGACATTCATTTGACGAATAATTGCCACCACCTCATTATCAAGCAACATAGTGTGTCCTGATTGTTGGTCGTAGTATATAATGTCTTTTTTCTTAATCATATCTACATCTGTACCTACATTTAACACTTCACCTTTTCTATATCGCATCTTAGATGTTTCTTCTCCTGAAAGAAGAAGCCCTGACTTTGTAGTTACCTCTTCATCTATGGGTCTTATTATAATATATGTTCCTATTGCTTGCATGTTGTATCGTATGAACGTGCCATTGTAATAATAGCGTTAGTACTTAGTATGGTATTAGCAACTGATATAGCATTACTTAATGCACTTACGGTAACTTTAGTAGGGTCTATTACCCCTAAGCTTATCATATTACCCTTTTTTTCAGTTACTACATTATATCCATCACCCTTTTTAAATGCTGTATTGTAAGTTTTGTCAAAATTTAACCCTGAATTCTCAAGTATCTGTTTTACAGGAGAAGATAAAGACTTACTTAAAATTTTATAAGCTATTTGTTCAGCTTCAGTTTTTCCTTGAACTAACTCATCTCTTACATTTAACAACGCAACCCCGCTACCTGGAAGTATTCCATCAGACAAAGCAGAACGTACAGCACATACAGCGTCATCAACTCTATCATATAGTTCTTTTTGTTCTAGGTCAGTATTACCCCCCACATATATAACTCCTACCCCTCCGGTAAGTGATGCAATACGTGACAATATAAACTCTCTATCAATTTTTGTTTTAGCTCTACTATGTGCATCTTTTAATTCTTCTACCCTTACAGATAATAATTCTTGATGCTCTTCGTCTTTTGGCGAACAAAGGACAACAGTGGAGTCTCTCCCAACTATCACCTTGGACGCTCTCCCTAAATCGGAGAAGTTTACAATACTCAAGTCGTCCCCTGTTTTTTCTGAAAAATATGTTGCTCCTACAGACATAGCTATATCTTGCATAAGCTCATGGGTTTTCCAACCAAATGACGGAGGTGGTATAATACACACCTTTAATCCTCTTTTCATAACATTAGCCGCTAACGTTTGAACAACATTTTGTGAGCATGGTGCTATAATAAGAAGCTTTTTACTTTCTTGAATAATAGGTTTTAGTATTCCCTCAATATTTAAGACATTACTAATTTCAGCATCAGATACTAAAATGTGAACATTTTCTAATACACACTCGTCTTTCTTTTGATTATTAACAAATAAGTTACTAGAATATCCTCTGTCTATTTTTATTCCTTCAGTAGTTTCTGAATAAGTATCAGAACTTTGTGACTTTTCCACTGTCACTATTCCGTTTTCCCCCACTATATTATAAGTGTCCGAAATTATCTTTCCCACAAACTCGTCATTGTTTGCAGAAATAGTTGCAACATTATTTAATGTTTTTTTAGTTACCTTAATACTATCTTTTTTTAACCTTTCAATAATATCAACAGTATACGTAGATAAAGAACGTATAACTTCAGTAACACTAATGTTAGGGTTTGTTATTAATAACTCAGTAGTATTTTTAACTATAGCTTCAGTTAAAACAATAGCGGTAGTAGTTCCATCTCCGGCCAGAGTAGCTGTTCTTTCAGCAGCTTGTTTCATTATTCTAACCGCTAAATTCTCTACAGGGTCAAGAAGCTCAACCGACTTAGCAACTGTAACTCCATCTTTCGTTACGGTAATGCTAGCGGTATGTTCAGGTGATTCAATAAGAACTGTGTTACCTCGTGGACCGAGGGTACTTTTTACTGCCTTAGCAATTTTAGTAATTCCTTTGATTAACTTTTCTCTACCTTCTGTACCGAAGTCGAGCTCCTTGGGGATATATCCTGTATTGTTCATTTAATTTAAATTTAATTATAATTTACAGCAAATATAGGAATTATTTTCTTATACCACTAACTTTAGTTATGTCAAATTTTTTTAATGATATTTATATATATATATATCCCCCTATTATATAAAAAAGATTCACTAAAAAAGCTTTAGTTTTTTGACATTTTCGACACTAGTTCTGATAGTCAGTTAGTTAAGTACTATAAATCGACACTATTTTCGACATTATAATGTCAATAATAGACACTTTCTTAACATTAAATTAATATTAGAAGTATTATATTTATGATATGAGAATAGATATAACTACATACTTATACGTTATTATAATGATAGTGTGTTTTTTACTTGCAATTTAGACCAAAAGAAAAGGGAGCATATAGCTCCCTAATCATCGTCAAACAAAGGGGTAATTTTTTATTTAAACATTTTCTTTAAAGAAGACATCATAGCTTCTTTCATTTCTTTTTGTTGTTCAGCTAACTCTATACCCGCAGCAATATCTCTTACTGTGTGTGAGCTCTTCATAGCTCTTCTAGCTTTAGCTGCAGTAACAAGACCCATCTCTGAATCTGGCCTGTCATTAACTAATCTACCGTTTTTTACTCTTAATCCATCCATGTTATTATATGTTTTTTAAATTATACGTCTTCGTAACCAAACTTCTTACCTGAAGCATTTACTATTTCTCCTTTTCTTCTACCGTACTTAATAGCTGTTGTTTTTCTTTTAACAGTAGGGTCATTTCTATAAGAGTGTTTTTTGTCATCTTTTCTCTTTCTTCCACCTATTCCTCCTTTTTTAGAAGCCTTAGTGTTTACTTCTTTAGTAGTATACCCGAATTGAGTAATGTTTTTAATTTTCTTTTTCTTTTTATTTACATCACCTACTTTAGATTTACTCTTTCTAACTACCTCTTGAGATGTATTTGAACCTTTTCTTTGTACTACTGTAACTCTTTTTTTCTTTTGTCCCGTTTCAGGGTCTCTGCTTTTTGTAACAGTTCTTGTTCTTCCCGTTATAGGATTCTTATATACCTTTGTTCTTGTTCCATCTCCTTTCTTATACTTCTCTTTTCTTATTCTAGCAGAACGATTAGCTGTTTTTCTTTGAAGAGTTTTTAGTTTTTTATTACCCTTATCCTTAGTTATCTTACCACTCTCTATTTTGCCAACTATCTTTTGTCCTTTCTTTTCTTTACGAGCTTCCATTTTCTTAGCTCTATTTTCTTCTATCTCTCCAACACTTTTACCTGTGATTTTAGAACGGAACTTATCTCCTAGTCTTGACATAGTATTTATTTTTTATAATGATTAATAACAAAGATACAAAATTTTATGAGATGTATATACTGTTTAGGTTCCCCCCCATCCCACGTTGGCTGACCCACATAGAAAACCGATATTTTTTTAGGGGGTGGGGGTCTCTTTTTTGTCCGTTAGTCTCAATTTTTTTGAGATTTTGTCCGGCTCTGTACCTCTGTCAGTGTCTCTTTAAGGAGACAGACCACACCGAACCACGCGAACCCGTCCCCCTCTCTCTCTGCTTACCCCTTCCCCCTCTCCCCCCTTCCCCCTCACTACATAAAAAGCTTTAAAGCTTACAGAGGGAAGAGACCACCCCCGAACGCGTGCCGATTTGATTAAATAAAACATAGTGAAGAGCTCTAATATAATTAGTTGATTAACAGATATGAACAAGTAAAAGTTTATAAAAAGTCAAAATTTGTTTTTTATTTCGTCTTATTAGTTTGATTTAGTCGAGAATTAAACATATATTAGAGTATTATTAATCGGGGACGTTATGCGACCCCTCAAAAATTTTAAAATTATGACAAATTTAAACGAAATTAAGACTACAAATTACTCTGTTAAGTACACAAAAAATGAGTACCGAGATACTGAAATACAATTAAATCATTTTAAAGGGTTTAAGGTTGTTTA
>Ga0209337_1000140_pt1 | contig 58141 bp, 71 predicted proteins | sample LinPmetageLP53_FD_184044 | JGI IMG/M metagenome (GOLD analysis project Ga0209337, IMG submission 184044) | Marine viral communities from the Pacific Ocean - LP-53 (SPAdes) (version 2) | ecosystem: Environmental > Aquatic > Marine > Oceanic | place: Pacific Ocean | collected 2010-02-08
ATGTGAATCTGAATCTGAATCTGAATCTGAATCTGAATCTGAATCTGAATCTGAATCTGAGTCTGAATCTGAATCTCCATCTGCATCTCCATCTGAATCTGAATCCCCATCAGTTTCAGCACCTTCTGAATCTGCATCTCCTGTCATTGGTTCTGAGTCTGAATCTGAATCTTCTCCACCTTCTCCACCAGCACCTTCTGAATCTGATTCTTCATCTGAATCTTCTCCATCACTACCAGCACCTTCTGAGTCTGAATCTGAACCTTCTGATTCTGAATCTCCAAGTGTGGATTCTGAATCATCTGAATCTGAATCATCTGAATCTGAATCGTCTGATTTCTTCTCTTCTTTTGGTTCTGCTTTTTCTGCTTCTTTCATGTCCTTGAATCTGTTAGAACTGACTTGTTCAGGATTGCGACCTTGAGACTCTTGTTGTTCTGATGCTTCCTCGACTTGTTGCTGAGATAAGTCATCTGATGACATTCCTGTGGATGGGTCATGTTCGTCAGGGAATGCTTCTCTAAACGATTTGATTAATCTCTTTGCTTGGTCTATCACAGCAGATGTATGTCTTTGCTTGATTGCATTGTTTAGTAATGCTCTATTAGCATCCATGAAGTCAATAATTTCGGGTGTTGTAAACCAATGTGGTTCGTGAACAATTGCTTCGGTCATCATAGCAACCATTGCTTGCTCTTTCAAAGGTGAATCATCAGTTGTGTTTTCTTTGTGTCTTTGCATGAAAACTTCGTGAGTAAATTGCATCCTCTTTCTGCTACCCTTCCAATCCTGACCGAATAGGTGATTGATTCTAGCATCTTCTAGCATATTTACAAACTTGTGTAGTAGTGGGTCGCAAGTTCCTTTTTGTGTTGGCTTGACGCATTTTCGACTCCATGCGACAAAATCCGTATAGCGATGATGAGCATTTTCATGTGCTAAGATTGCTTCTTGCATAATTTGATTGTAAGATGGATTGTCGTGCATTGTCTGAGGAATCCAAATTATTTTTCCATTGGTGCAAGCCTTCCCAGCAGGGTCAATCACTACTCTCTCGACCTTAGAACCGAAGCCTGTTAATTCTCCTGACATGACTTTTGAGACTCTATGGAATCTAGCGGCTTTTACTGCATTTCTTGACTTTGTTGTGGCTTCGGCTGTGTTGTTCATATCCCTACGGGGTTAGTTTCCGCTATTAAGCCGTTCTATGTGGTGGAATGTTTTAGTCAGACTTTACCACCTTTACCAAACCTATCATTCTTCCTGAATGGAACAGGCTTGCTGTAAGCCGTTCTTAGGGTCAATAAATAGTTCTTCAAAACCCTAGATAATCCAGCATAATTCCAAGATTCAGATTGCATCTTTATTCCTGTGATTAAGTCATCTGTATTTACATGATTATATTCAGCCATTTGAATCAGACTTGAGGGGTGATTATTCATTTTATTTCCATGATATTTTCCTGATAATATCGCTTGATTCTCTTCGACTCCAAACAAATCTTTTGTTCTAACTTCTTCTTCACATCTAAATCCATTTGGAGATGTCAGAAGATTGAGTTCAGCACTTCTCCAAGTTGGAGATATCTCAGAAATATATTTCAGATGTTCATCATCAAAATCATTTGATTTGGATTTCAAAAAACCGAACAGATTTTCCTTAGAAGGTCTGTTGACTTCAACAAGTAAACTAATCTTCCTGAGATTGAACGGAACAGATTTCAGATTGATGACAATTATTATCATTGGAGATAATTTCTGACTTGAAAAATCTGATACTATTTTCCAATGTTTTTTTGATAGAGAATCAGCATCATCAACAATCGCTATTCTCGATAATCCTGAAAGACTCAATGCTGTTACTTTTGAGAAAGGATATTTACCATTCAAGTCCGATATGAATTGGGGTTCAAAACCTGAGTTTGTTGAGTATGATTTTGACAGGGTAGTTTTTCCAACTCCTGATTCTCCATGAATGATTATCGTGTTCATGTTAGATTTGTTTTTCATTGACCAATTATCTAACAAAGATTTCATTGGTTGATAGATTGATTTTATTCCAATCATTTCCAGCCCATCAATGTAGTCTGATTTCTTAGATGTTCATTTGTCATATTTGGATTTCTGATATCTGTTGCTTGTGATATTGCAGATAGTATAGATTCCAATTTTTCAATCCTGAGATTTAATTGTTGGATTTGTAATCTCATATCTTCAATTTCGTGCTGTGCATTTCTCTCATTCTGATTACTCATATCAAAGCCTGATATTCCCACCTTTATCAATATCGTAGTTAGAAGCATTTACGAATCTGACTATTCTGATACCAATAGAGACAATCTGAGCCATTTGTTAGATTGTCAGGACTCAGATTACCACCGATATCAAAACGTGGCCTTAGAATCTCTCTATCGGCATATGTTGAGGCCAACATCTAATATTCTAACTCACGTCAGAAAAAAATTGAGAAAAAATCAGATATTGAAAATAAAAAAAAGGGAGACAACCGAAGTTGCCCCCCAATTTTTTTTTCGTCTGTTATTTTTCGCTTGATATCACATCCTTAATTTTTATTTTCTAATCTCCAATTTATTCCTTAAGCCAAATCCTCGATGTTTGCTCTTGCTAGGATTTTAACTTCTTCAACGTCATCAACGTCAAACAATGGGTAAACAACTGTATCAAGAGTTTGTTGCATATTGTAAACAGATAATGTCTCCATCATAGTTACAAGTGTTCTTGTTCCTAAGTCAGTTGGTTCTGAAAATGTCATTGATTCGTTTGCCTTTCTAACATTGCGAGCGAACTGAACAATTTCTGTTGCCGCATCTACATTGAAATTACTTGATTGTTCTTGGATAACTTGTATCTCTAAATCACGGCCAAGATAGTCGAAGTCTAATGTGTGAGTAAACCTACTTCGTGTTGCATTGTTTAGTGGTGAAGTTCCAGCATAGTTTGGATTCATGGATGCTATAATTCTAAAGTCAGGATGAGCGTGAAGGACTTCTGCACCTGATGCACTTCCTTTCTGATTTATGACCATATGACCAGCATCTAAAACATCGTTTAATTGACTTAGAACTGCTGGCTTGATGAAGTTGATTTCATCAATGTAAAGAATGCATCCATGACGCATTGCTTTTGTTAATTGGCCGTCTACGAAATGTGTTTCAGTTCCGCCACTTGGGGTTGTTCTAACTAGAAGCATTCCTTGAAGGTCATCCCATTCAACACCAACACCACCAACTATTCTGCAAATTGGTTGGCTGATAAGGCGACCAAACTCATAGATAGCCATAGTTTTTCCACAGCCTGTTCCACCCTGAGTCAGCAAAGCCGATTTCATTTTATGACAGAAAGCCATAAACTCTAATTCTGAGCCAACTATACCTTGCTCAACGTAGCCCTTTGCTACTGTTGGTATTAGTGCTTGAATATCTGCTGGATAAGCAGACGCATCTTTCTTAGCGATTCCGCAGAATACATTTGGTGATGGTGCAGATGTCATTCCTGATACAGTTGTAGTGATAGTTGGAGACATTGCTCTAGCCCCTCTAGGTATTGATGTAGTTCCGTTAATTGCCGCTTCGACTTGTTCATCAGACCAAACATACTGTTGGCCGTTAATGTCTATTTTTTGTAGTCCAGCACCAGCAAGATTCTTTGCTGTAAAACAATGTGCTTTGAGAGAAGTTGGGTTTGGTATTCCACCATTTGCCGTGATACTATCGGCTATTTCAGCCAAATAGGTTTCACGGTCAACCCTACCGTTGTGGTCATCAACCACATCGAACATTCTTTGTTGTGTCTCCGTCATATTTTCATTTCGTGTTGTCATTTTTTTCATCTCCATTTTTTTCAATTTGCCCTTCTCGGCGACTCTTCGGACTGAGTGTTCGCTATTATACTCTTCCATGTGGTCTAACAAAATAGTCAGACTTCAATGGATTTGGATATTAGAGCAACTTCTTGATTTTCAAATACGTCATAATCATTCTTTCATCCCAAGCAATCTCAGCCTGTTTTCTTTCGTAATCAAGAATCTTTTTTCCAGCATAATATCTGTATGTGCTGGCCTGAGAGTTTGTGTAATTCATAGCCTGTATCAAGATTCGATTTATTTCTTTCACACATACATATGGAAATAATGGTTCTTCATTTTTGTCAGGCCAGCAGAAATTAAAAACAGAAATCCCTGATTGTTTTGGGTCATCTCTCATACACAAAACTGCAATCCTTTGAGCGTGTTCTGACCATAGTTTTTTTTCTTTCTTAGAAGCATTCCTTAGTATCTCATCAAACTTCCCTAAGTGGCTGAGATTGAGTGTAATCAACCACATCGTTTGATGATGTGTAAATCCACATTCACCCCTCAACATCTCATACACTTTTCTTCTCCGACTTTGAACTACGCTCATGTGAACCACTCATCTAAACCAACTTGATTCATTCCAACAAGTGAAGTTTTCCAAGAAGTTCTGAATGCACCCAAAATACCTTCCCAAGATTTCGATTTTGTGAAGTGTTTGTTGAACGATTCTTCCCTGTTGACTTCAACACCAAAAGACTCAGGAGTTTCCCCCCATTCGATTGCGACAATTTTGTTTGCTGGAAGATTCCCATTTTTTGTCGAAGATGCATTGAACAAAACGGGCTTGTCTCCAATGTCAAAATTAGTTCCAATATTTTTGTTAGACCATAGCCCTGCTTTGTGAGCCTGAGTTCCGGTCTTTTTCATTCCCATCGGCTGACCAAAATCTATACTCGGTGTTTTCTCGACATCCATCAAATCAGAATGGATTTCTCTTAACAAATTATTAAGTTCAGATTTGTTGCATCCTTGAAGTATAGAATCAAAAACTTTCAACTGTGCATCTTTGACAATCTTGGGTGCAGATGACCTTCTAATCTCGACCCCCCTGAATCCATGTTTACCATTGAAATCTCGATACGCATATCTCTTTTTTACACCCCAAGAAAAGAATCTTTCATAGTGTGCATCAGGCTTCACAAAAAAGAACTCATTCTTCTCAACACCCAATGTCTCCTGAACAAATCTATCGTAGGAATTATTCAACATTATACACAACATATTTGCTATCGAAATCACATCATCTTTTGTGAAGTCTCTAACTGCATTCTGAGCCTCATCGTGATTGGTTATTGCTACCTTACAGGAATCAGTATCTTGACCTATGACATGGAATGATAATTTGATTCCTTCTGCATCTCCAATATCTTCTGTAAAGGGTTCAATACCCAAATCAGAAAACCAAAGATTTGTTGCTTCAATTAAATCCTTATTCCATTGATTATGTATTCTCGCAATTTCTGTAATATCTGACCCCAATTCAGGCAATGCTAATCTGAATGGCCTTCGTTTTGTTTTCTCAGTTTCACCTGAATAAAGAACTCCATACCAACTATTCATACTCTCCTTCATTACACGCTGACGTTGATTCAATCGGTTGCCTAATTCTTCATCACCATTTTCATATGCTTCTCGCATTAATGCCTGTGTTTCTTTTCTAAGAATAGCAAGATTACGAAGAACAGAAGGCATGATTCCTTCTCTATCTCTTCGATAAATCCGACCTGCTGGCGTAGTAGTAATTGGGAATGGAAATCCATTAGGATAATCTGCTGGATTAACAAGAGTATCAGGACTTCCGTTTGTAGTAATAATCACCGATGGATATTCCATTGAATTATCAACTTCAAAGGCATTCTGATAGACTCCAATTGGATTCTCCATGACGAATCCACCTAACTGTATTCCACCTGTTGTTCTTCGCTGTCTGACAACTTCAACAGAAGGCATAATAATATTCTTTTGAAACAACAAATGCCCCATCATATCTTCGACCAACATCATGTTAGAGTTTGCTTTTCTCATAACTGAATTATGGAATGCAGTTTTTGTCAGGTAAAATGGAACAAGATTTAGTTGGTTCATACATCTCTCAACACATACATTATCCCATATGTTATAGACAGCCAACATCATTGGGTCTTTCTCCATTAATTCTGTAATTCTTGTTCGTGGAACTTTACCATATCCGAGAACAGAACCAGCCATCCAAGCAAGTGAACCTGAACCTGTTGTTGCCGCCGCACCTTGAACCTGTTCTGCATATGCAATTTTAGAATCAAATAGTCTTTGTTTTTTGAGCGACCAATATAGATTCGGATAACGATGATGAACAGGAACTTTACCAGCATATCTTCTATCCATTTCTTTTCTCATTACTCGACATCTATTTCTCAAATATGGTATATCATATCCGATAATGTGTTGACCACCAAGTAAGTCTCTATCTAAATCTTCTAATCTTTTCTTGAACCACCAAAGTAAGGCCGCTTCATTTGTATCTTCATCCATATGAGAAAAGGATTCGACTAAGACCTTCTCAGGGTCAAGTGGGGGAATTGGACTAGAATGCTCAACAACGCTCTCTAACGCCTTCCCTGACCCCAAAAATCGCCTAACTTGGTGTTGGCTAGTCGGAGAAGTAGTTCCAACTTCGTGAATACCCGTTACACTATCAACAAATGCAATACTCACAACTCTTTCAGGGGCATTATCAACATCAAGTGAATCTGCTGTTTCAATATCAAACCAAACTATGTCGAGATTGAATCTTGTTGGGTCAGTTTCACTTGGTCGAATGTGAATCGGTCTGAGATTTCTTCCCGATGCTAATTCATCCATGTTGATGTCAACAACCGAAGTCCATCCGTAAATCCACCGAACCAAAGAACTCCAAGAAACATCTGCTGAATAATGTGGATAAAAGTAATCTCTAATCTCTCTAATATCTGACGGCTTCTCAACTCTAATCTCATACAATGGAACGCCTGTTATCGAAGTCTTATCTGAGAGTTTTGTTGACGTAACAAAATCAGGAAGATTTGGAATATCATCAGGATTTTTTTCTGACCAAAATCTTGGAACACAACCCTCAACTGTTACCTTTTTTGTTGACCCATCCAAAGCCTTCAATCTAAGATGAGTTAGAAGATTATTTGTTTCGTCATATTCAATTGATACAATAAGAAAAGATTCCATAAACTCAATCGGGTTTTCCCACCCTTATGATTGAATTGATTTTGATAACTTTGCATCAACCCATTCTTCTTGTTTTTCTCTAGTCCAAAATACGGGGTTCTGCATTGATTCATTCACTATCCATTCACCATTCCAACCATTAATTTTCCTACCTTTGAAAGTATTCAATTTTTTTCTAAATGCTCTAATTTGTGTATCAGTAACTAATGGCTTACCTGCTGGATAATAAATATATTTCTCCATTTTCAGATGGTAATCAGAAGCAACTTCCTGTCCGTATTTCGCCATACAATCTCTATTCCTTACTTTCACATCTCTAATTTTCGGCCAACCGTGTCTCAATTCATCATCAGTAAAGAGCATCATCAATCCTGATTTCGTCATTCCTTTAGGCCATGTTTGTCCGTTCTTATATTTCGTCATTTCATTCATCTCCATTCATTATAATTTGGCAACATTCTTCACAATAATTTGACGGATAAGGCATAAACTCTAATGCTTCTTTTTTAGTAGGCCAAACACAACATAAACCATGTTCATCACAATGTAATACCCATCCATCGGCACTTTTCCATAAACTAACATCAGTATTAGTTTCTCTAACTTTTCTTGTTATCATTTTACTCATCTCCATACATCATAGCAATGATATCTTCAATCCGAGTCATTCTTCCGCCCTTCCATCGTAGTAATTCACGAAGGCAAGTCTTGCATATTTTTCCATCCTCAATTGCTTGTCTAAACTCATCCACAGTCATTGGTGTTTCTGTGAATGAATCAACTTGTTCAGAAGCAATTTTACAAGCCAGCCCAACATTGTGTTCTCCATGAGAAAATGAGTCATCCCATGAGAAGTGGATTTTCTTGTTGTTGTTAATTCGTAGTAGTTTTCTTGTTGTCATTTTTTATTCCTCTTTTCGTTATGGCTTCGCTGGTTTCTCGCTGTGCTATGCACAGCAGGGGAAGGCCGCCGGTATATGAATGAAGATGTAGTCTGACTTGTTTAGTATATAAAGAAACAACAAATCTCACTATTTTCTACTTGAGCCGAGTAATTTTTTTTCAGTCGGATTCTTCCAACAACTCCGTGTTGAGTTCAACATCGAGAGAATCCAACATAATCAGAATCCGTTGAAGATAAACTGACAAATCCATAGCCTCTTCCATAGCATGATTTATCCATTCTTTCAAAGTCAAATCTGTTCGTTCCATTGTTGTGTTATATTTGTTCAAACCCAACTCGGCTCTTTGACGTATTTTTTCTATTACTTTTTCTTCAATTTCGCTCATACAGTTATTCTCCTTAGAAATGTCTTGACGGTTAGTAAATCATCAGATGAAATTGAACACCAATAAATTGCTTCGCCCATACTTTTGTAAATTGATTTTCTTAATTTATTTGGAACATTAGAATCTTCTTCAACAGTCAGCAGAAATGCATCTAAAATCTCAACTCCTGACATACCTTTTTCGCCTAAGTTTTCAACCATAGAATCTAGTCGCTGGTGAATCTTGACGTATTTGGAATCTTCAACACCTAACTTGTTGGATTCAACAGCCAATCCTAGCATTTGTCGAAGTGATTTCTGAGATATTTCGTTAGTGATTTCATTGACATCTTCAATTTCAACTCGGATTGGTATGCGAGTAACAGAAAAAAGCAGATTTAATGCACTTCTCATAGAGCCATTTGAAGCCATTCCTACGGCCTCTAGTGCATTCGGTGCTATATCGAGATGTTCTTGCTTTACAATAGCCTCTAAAGCCCTGCAAATAGCATCAGATGGGATAGGCTTGAACCTTGAACCTGAGAAAGCACATCTATCCCTGATTGGTGCAATAACTTTGTGAGGATAATTACAAGATAAAATAAATCTAGTTTGCTTGGAATATTTTTCCATGATTCTTCTCAACGCTGATTGAGCATCAGAAGTAAGATTATCACATTCATCGAGAAATACAACATTGAATGGAATCAACAAATCTTTTCCATCCTTAGTTTGATATGTTCCAATTGTTCCTCTTCTAGCGAAGTCTTTGACCGTAGTTCTGATGACATTGATGCTTCTCTCATCACTTGCATTTAACTCGATAAAATTGGCCTTCCAATCTTCACCAAACATAGATTTCATCAGGGCTACTGCAACTGATGTTTTTCCTGTTCCAGCCTTGCCTGAAAACATCATATGAGGAAATGCACCATCATCACCATTCTCATGTAATTTCTCAACTACATACCTGAGTCTTTTCACTATATGTTCCTGACCAACAATATCATTAAGATTATTTGGGCGATATTTTTCAGACCACATGGGATAATCTGTTTAATCCCACCCTTATGATAGAATTGATTTTACTCGTTCAAAACTTTCTCGATTGAATCTGTTAATGATGATACAATATCGTATGATTCGTAGATTTGTTGTGCTTTGGTTCTGATGATGTGTTCAGGCACTACTCTTGGCCTGTTTGCATTTCTGTAAATTGATGTCTCGATTGAAACATCTACGAATACTAATCTTGTTGTCATTCCAGCATCCTGAGCCATGTGAATGTATGTTGTCATTTTCTGAGAGTTAGTTCCTGTGGAATCATATACTGCATTGGTTGGGTTTTCAAATAAGTCTAACATCATTTGATGACACAATAGTTTTGATTCTTCGTGAACAGTTTGAGGATTTAGTGGGTCATATTCAGGCATTGATTCTTTGATTGTATCACAGTCAATGAAAGAATGAGTTCCCAAGAACATATTTTCTCTTACATATGATTTACCTGATGCTGGTAATCCCATCATTAACACAAGTTCCGGTGTGTTTTTGTTGTCTGCTTGGTTGCTCATGTAATGAGCATGGTAGGCATTCCCTATATGAATAGATAGGGTAAATCAATGGTTTTTTCTATCAAAACTTCATTTTCTGACTAAGCCGAATCATTTTTTTCTCCCTGTAAAACTGAGAGTATTCTGTTTGCTGTGTTGAGGCCAACACCTTCGATTGTCGAGAGTTCTTCCGGTGTCGTTTGACAAAGTGAAATTATTGTTGGATATTTTTTGGTAATCCTTCTTCTTAATTTTGAACCGATTTTTGGTAATCCTTCAATCAGACAATCTCGATATTCATTTACAGTTGGAGATTTTGGTCGAGGCACATACAGTCTTGGATTATCATCTTCTATTTTCTGAACTATCTTGTGAGTCAGTAATGAGGCATCGTGTCTATTGTCAATAAAAATTGGTGGATATCCAACAGCACATAGAGATGCTATGAAAGAGATTAGAGTTTGCTCACTAACACCCCTATCCCTTGCACCTAATCTAATCGCATCGTAAGACTTTGAAACAATTAGGTAGGAGTATTCAGCCTCTTCTCTCATAGCACCCAACTGCTTGAGCCTACGGCCATCAAACAGGGAAGGAATAAAGTCATCTTCCTTACGTTCTATACTGACCTTTCTTGTTGATACATCACCCTTACCTGTATCAAGACTAACTATCTCAAAACCAAGTTCAGAAAGATAGGTCAGCATTTCTTTGTGTTCTCTATGGTCAACCCGTCTATGTCGAGAAAACAACTCATTCAAAATCATCTGATTGACAAGTGGAAAAATCTCATCTGAACTTGGAGAAATTGACAATGATTGCGTGTTGGCTTCAACAAGTTCCACAGTTAAGAATCGAGAGAATCCCAGCAGTTGACCAAGTGAAGCAGAATCGAGGAAATCAATTAGTTCAGAACGGTCATCAAGTAATCTTCCATATCTTGTCTTACGTTGATTTGTTTTCATCCCGTTTCGACCATTTGCGTTTAATCTGACGGGGTTGATAATCCATGCCCCCCATATCCTTGAATCGAGGACAAATATCGCCCACACAACAGCCATTCGCTTTGAGCGTAGTGCAGTTTGGAAAGATGTAATATTTTGGGTCATCGAAGATAGTTGACATCTGATACAGCCGATGTTCAGTATTGTGTAAATCTACATATCCAATTTCAGTTCCTAACTGCATCCATATCTTTTCAAAATCATGCAAACCCATTCCCAATATTTTAGCAAACAAAGCAGAATAAACTCTCGGTTTATGTGGTGGATTTCTTCTCTTTAATTCATTGACAACTCCCATACATCTTCTATCTAAGGATGCAAGAAATCGAGATGCTTCCGCATCGGTTTGAGCAATGTTGAAGTCAACATTTACAACAGGCCGAAGCAATGATTCAGGAGAATGTAATTTTACTCCGAGTTCCTTTACAAAATCAATCAGTTTCAATTTCCTTCCATTGATTTTAGGCAACTCATATTTTGGGCGATACGACATCTTTTCAATGTCCTCATGTGATAGTGTATCGAGAAGTTCCACATCAACAGGCATTGCGTGTCGGCCACTACTATTTCCATGTCTATCTATGTGCTTAGAAAAAGGAAATCTGCACAGTCTTTTGGGGTCGCCTGTTGTCTGTTCATCAAGTGTATTCAGACCTATCGTTTTACGCAAATGGTCTTGTGTTTGATGCACGATTTGTTTCAAGGCTTCACCACTTCCATCCTTGAAGTCAAACTTGAATCTTGTAGCCTCATGGACTATGAATAAATGATATCCTTTACTGCCACTATATTGAACCCAATGAGCCACATTCATTTCTCTCAAAAACGAAGATAATCTTTGAGCATCTGCAAATGCATTTTCAGGTTTTGATGAATGGTCAAAGTCGAAGAAAGTGAGTTCGTAAACAATTGTTTTTGGAGATTGTTTATTGCCAACTTCATATTGTAAATTATCATATCCACCTGTGCTTATGAAACAAGATTTATTTCCATTCCATTTTGAATAAGACCGATAGATATCTTCCGTAGCAAAGACAAAGTTTTGACGTGGATTTCCTATGGCTCTTGGATAGTGTTTGAATCCAAAATGATTAGCCATTTCATCAATGTTGTCAACATCAAATAAACTCATCTCAATCACTCTTCATTTAGTATATTTTTTAGATTATCCGAAGCATCCTTAATGTGAGTTTTTACTCTTGCTTTGTAAGCCATTTGAACTTGTTCATCTGTGATTCCAGCATGAGCAAGTAGTAGGTCAACAGATACTATCATTTTCAATGTAGTTCTATCATCATCAGTCATCCCTAACATTTGTTCTGCAAGTGCTATATCGAATCCTATTTTGTTTGGGTCAAACATATTCACACATCCCTCATTGTTTCAGCAACAATCAACGTAGTATCTCCACATTCAATTACGATAAATGGAACGTCTTTGTGTTTGTGAATTACGAAAGTATTTCCCTCACATCGAGATAATATTCCAGCAAGTATTTCTGATAAATTAATTTCAATTTTTTCACCTTCAACATCTGCATCTATAACAGAATAAGATTGATTGTTTTTAGCCCCCCAATGTCCTGATGCACAGGTTGATTTTTTCTTGTCAAAAGTAAATACAATGTAAGGTGCTTTGGCAACTTTCATATCTACCAAACCTTGAGATAATGAATCTCTTGAAAGTGTTATTCTTGTAGTGCAAACTTCGTTATCTTTCTGAGGAATCTTGACCCATCCTTTCTTGTCTTTAGGCATCAACCATCTATCGGGAACTATGGAACAATCATCTTCATCTGCTGGATGATATACAGTCCGAGAACCGTTTTTATTTTTGATTTCAATTGGCTTGTTTGCTTCTGTTGTAATTTGTATTATTTCATTACCAAACTTTGTAGATAATAACTCAGAAAAAGAATCAGGAGATATTAGTAAAACACACGGCTCTTTGACTTTCAAATCATCCACTTTAGAATCAGTCAAAAGAAGATTCATTGTGTTTGATATATCGTGAGTCCATATGCTTATTCCATCATCCGTTAGAAGCATTCTAACAGGGTTTGCTGGCTTATCCATAACGATTCTCTTCAACGTCTTAGAAAGTGATGACGCTGATACTCTTATTGTTGCATTTCGTGATACATGGCTATTGGGTGTTATCATAATTTTACATCGGTTCGCCCACCGATATAAATGAAGTCATTTTGTGAAGTTATGGATTTTCGGGCTTGAATCAATTGAGATGTTGACCTCAACATGGAATGTTTGAAAAAAACTGCAAAAAAAACTGCGGAAAAAATCGAGAAATTATTTTTCATCGTAAGCATCTTCATGTGCTAACCAAGTTTTCTGAGGATATTTTGTTCTTCCATCAAGACCTGCAACTCTTGATTCACCAGCACAGAAAAACAGATGTGGTTTTTTGGCTAAATGATTTGTCAATCTGTGAATCTCAAATGGTTGATTTTTCAACTGAACTATTTCTCCTGTTGTTAATGGTTCTCCATCGGGATAAATCGCACCAGCCGCAATCAAAGCCTTCCATAATCTTTTGACATTTCGACCATCTGTTTTACCCATGCGACCAAACTTTCTTGTTCCATATTTTGAAGATGGAACTTCTCTTGTTTTGGGGTCGTTTTCTTGGTCTTTAGAGTTCGTCATTAGGCTTTCGTCTTATGTTCAATGTCCGGTAGGGTTTAGTAATAGCGGAACTCTTTACTTCATCGGCTACTTTGTCAGGCAATATAGGCAATATTCGTTCAACTGCTGTCTTAGATAATGTTGAGACTTGACCGTATGCAGTAGCACCTATTATTCTTTGAACTTCTGATGGAATATATTCTGTTCTTTTCCTGTCATCATAAGTTACTTTCCATTCGGTAGTTTGTATTGGTTCTCCACCTGATTGCATATCGAACCATTCTTGTTTAATCGTATCTTCCATTTGCTTTCTTTTCTTAGTCAAAATAGACTGTGCCGCTTTGACTGATGCAAGAGTTGTGAGCATCTCATTTTGGTCAAGAGAAGTTGGGTCATCCGGCACTACCAAATCCCATGAGCCATTCATAATCAAATCCTGTGCTGTCGGACATATATCTACAAACGGACACCACTTGCATCCATCACCTATTGTCGGCACAGGGTCGGTAACAGATTGAATCCATTCATACTGTCCTTTCAACCATGCCTTGAATGACTCAATTCTTTCATCAGACCATATTGTTGTAACTGTTCCATAACGAAGTAAATCGAAAGTGAAAATTATATCTCTATCAGGCCATATTTCTTTGGCTACTGCTATGTATATACCAGCCTGAATATTAGAGTCTGCTTCTTCCTGTTTGATTGGTTTTCTTTGTGATTTGTAATCTAGCAATTCTATTGTTCCATCAGGATGTTCTAATACTAAATCTATGAACCCAAAAATGGGTGTTCCATTGGATAATCTATGTGGTGCTTTATGTGAGCCAAGTGATTGTTCAACTGCAAGCACTTTGACCTTCCTTCCACCCCTTTCAACAAACCATCTTTTTATCATTCGTTTGCCATCTTCATACATATCAAAATTGACTTCATTTTTTGAAGATTCTTCGTCATATAATTCTAATAATTTTTTCAGAAGTGGCCTACGAACTTTTCCTGTTTTGGGATTCGGCCTTCTCCATTCTTCCAAAGCATTGTGAATGTTATTTCCTAACTTTGCCGCTTGCATATTATCTCGATGTTCGTTCTTCCATCTGATAGTTCTATCATCAGCATTATCAGGGTCATATTTCTTCCCATAAGAAAACATACAATCCTGAGCAAGTTTTAGTCGAGATGCGGATAAGTATGGAACTTTCATTTGTATGCCTCAGATTGTCTCTATTTGATAGTTATTGGGTATTATCTTCAACTGCCTTCCAAAACTTTTCTTGAGTTGGGTGCATTAGTTGAAATGGTTCACAAGTTCTGCTCTTTCTGACAATCGCAATATGTCTTGTTTTGATTTCTTTTCCTTTCGCTCTTTGTTGTTGATGAAACTCGATTATCCAATCGAAGATAGGGTCGGTCATATCTGCTCGACCTGCACTTGTGATAACTTTCTTTTCGTTAGCAGTTCCATATCCTTCTGTGTATTCTCTCAACAATGTGGTGGAGATAAAATTAAATTGAAACATTTCTGCCGCAATTTTGATTCTTTCATATGGAGTAAAGAACATCTTGTTTATCACTTTGTAAGAATGCATTTGACCCTCTTTGAAAGCAGGTAATGTTTTCTTCCCTTCTGCTATTGCTTGAGTCTGTCTTGCTAACATTAAATCTGCTTCACTTTTACCATGAACTTCATATGAATAATAGTCTCTACAACCAACATAGAATGCCGCTTCATTTTCAAAAATTAAGACTCGACAACCATCAGGATATTTTTCTTGATGTTGTCTATGTAAATCAATAAATGCCAATGCGATTTCATTTACATCTGCTGGTGTTCTGCAAACTTTTCTAATTAGTCTTGAACGCAATTCAGTTGGAATAATATCTTCTCTTTTTACAAGAGCCGTCTGACCTTCTAAATCACAGTCAATGATAGTGCATAAGCAAGCGTCAGGGTCTTTGCCTTCTGATAAGTGGGCGAAGGTAGTAAGAGCGAAATGGCTCTTACCACCACCTGCAAATCCTTGCAGTTTCATATGCTTTAGTTGAGGCCGATTCGCCATGTCTATTCCTGTATCACAAGACTCAATCAAATCTGCATATTTCTCAACTTTCTTTTTCGCCACTTCAATCACCAATCTTCCCAATCATCATCGTCATCATCGGATTCTGCTGGACTTACTTTTTCATCAGATTTGGTGTTGGCTTCAACAACAGGTTCTTCAACAGTCTCAGGTTCTTTTTCTGCTTCAACAGTTTCAACAACTTCTTCTTCTTTTTCTTCATCATCTTCATCGTCATCACCGATAGTTTTGATGTCTGAATTATTGAAGTAATCAGCCGCATCATCATCGTCATCATCTGAACCAACAGAAGTCTCAGGAACAGGGGGTGCTACTGTGATAATTCCTATTGCTGTTTCTACATTTGCAGATAGTCCATATTCACCATTTTCCTTTGTAGTTAGAAGTGCAAGAATCCTACTATATTTTCCGAATCTTGAAGCGATTGATGTTGATGTTATACAATTCAAGAGAAGATTTTCACCACTCTCAATTGCTTCCATAGTCATAGTAGAATCATCCTTCAAAAGCATCTTGCCAAATTGACTTCCAGCCCTACTATTCTGAACACCTGCATATGATACAGTTGCTTCAACTAAACGATAATCAGTTGGACTTCTACTAATATCTTCATCCAAGTCAGAAATCGGTGAAATATCAAACATTGATTTTAGTAATTCTACCCTATCAGAATGGTCATACTTTTCTGCTTTGAAAGAAGTAATCCCCGACATAGTTCTAAGGTCGAGAACTTCTGCATCAAGATTCCTACAAGATACACTTAGAGAGTAAGTTCCACCTGCTTCAATATCATCTGCTATTGAAGTCTCGGCATCCCATAAACTCATTCTGAAAAGTGCTGAATCCATCACGCTTCCATCTGTATCTTCAACAACCGCTTGACCTATCATAAAACAAGCAGGTCTTGGATTGCCTTTATTGATTCCAACAGTTCGATGTGCTACTTCAAAAACATCAACATGGGCAGTATATCTCTTCTGTCTTAGAATGCTTGTTAAATCAATTAGAACAGCATCAGTTACGAAGGATTGGGCTATCTCACTTTTCATTCCACCAAGAGCATCTATCTGAGGCTTATTTGTTGGGTCTTTAGCGAAATTAGCGAACAGTCTGATAACTGCGGAATCATCTGTGAAGATTCCTTTTGAAATCCCACTATCTATGAATGGGCGTAATCTCTTCTCGGCATACTTGGGCAATTTACTAGGAGTCTTTTTATTCGACATAATTCCTATCCGTTCTTCCCACCCTTATGAATGATTAGTGGGATGACAAATCCTCATCTGAAAAATGATTTTCCATCAACGCATCCCATACGTCATTATCATCTGCATTGACATGAACTTTAGATGCTTCTCTAACTTTTTCTTTTATGTCTCGATGCTTCTCTAAATCTTGAGTTGCATCAGATTCTAACTCTTCATCTAACCAAGATTTTCCTGAGAACAAAATATCGTTTTGTTCGCTATCACCAATGATTGTTGACATCAACGTGTCTTTATTGATTGGTCGAAAATATGTTGGAAGAAATAAACTTCTCCAAATACTAGATTCTTTTTTATTTTGACATCCTAATTCTTTCAATGTTTGACCTTCTCCTTTGTCTAATTTTCTTATAGATTTTGGAACTGCGGAAACATTAATTATACTTCGATATTCTGATATAATATCCATCAAACTATTTCTGATTCCTTCTACAAATAATGGAGTCAAGGAATAATTATCCATTAGTCCTTTTCTTGTCTTAACAATCCTGTAAGTTTTCTTTTTTCCGCCTCTTCCACCACCTCTTCTGAGAACTTCAATTAATCCTGAATCTTCAAGAGTTGGAAGATGTTTTTCTATCAACGCATTCTTTGAAAGAGAAAAGGCATGGATGTGCAACCATTGTAGTATATTATCAACCGTTAAAGCCCTATTAGATTCATCCATTTTAATCATCTGAGTAAAGGTTGACCAAGAATCATCCGGCACTCCTGATAGGCTTGCCCTCAATACCAAATCTGCTAAGACCAAACCAATGATATTGTCCTCAATCGAGGAAAGTAAAAATTGTTCTCCACTTGCATTTGTAAATACAGGTCTTTGGTGTTGATGAAGTAAAGTAATTGAATCAATAATTGACAAAACTTTTCCGATATCTCTTTGATGTTGTGCAGACCTTGAAGGGAAGAAATCTGCCATCTGTGGGGCAAAGATATTTCTAACTCTATATTTGTTCAATGAAAGCATAGATGCTTGCATCAAAGTCAGGTCTTTGTGAACCTGAAATAAGTCAGGGTTTGCTTTCGCTAATAAAGAGTTTTTAACAACTGATGAAACTTTTCCAGCAGTAGTATCAGGAGTCATCAAAAGTGTTCTTGTTATCTGCTCTTGCTCACTAGGATTTCTTGTAGTCAAAGTAATGAAAGAAGGTTGACCACGAATGATAAAATCTCTTGTTTCTATTTCACCTGTCAATTCATTTTTGATTGGAGTTTTCCAAATTAATTCATCATCATCTCCTGACATCAACGGTTTCATTTTTTTGACGAAAGCATAAGAGTCATCTTTCTCTAATACAATGATACACTTATTGTCAACATGAATGATGAAATTACCATCGTCATCAATCTCATCATAATCGTATTTTAGAGCCTCTTTACTTGCACCTGCAAGCACCATACACATTGACTTAGGAACACCGTTCCTTGCAGTTAAAACCATGTATGTCTTTCCAGCCGCAGAAGTTGCTACCATTTCCAAGTTTAATGGGTTGTCTGTTTTACATGACATGATAACTAAAAATGTCAGTATAAGATTTGCATCATCACCGATGAAAGGTGTATCTCTTGATTCGTGTAATATTTTGTTAATTTTGTCGAGCAACAAATCGTCAGCAAGAAACTTTTCAATCGTGTTGGCATCAACAGCCCCTAATGTTGAATCTGAACCGAGATATTTGTCAATTTCAGGAATCTTCACAACTTCGGGTGCTGGTGTATATTTTGCATCTCTAATAATTACTCCAACTTCCAATAGTGTATCTTTGAAAAGTTGTTTTTCACCTTCTGCAATTCCAGCAGAAGTTACAAACCTAGCAATACTATGTTGGGATAGTAGATTTAATTTTCCTTTTGGTTTCTCATCTATATCAGTTGAGAAATCAATTCTTCCTTTCTTAGAAGATAAAAATGTAAGGACAACTTTACGTTCTCCAACCATAACTGTAAACTTACTTGCACTCTCAGATGATTGTAAAACTTGTATCTCATTTTCTTCCATACTACTCATCCGTTTATCCCACCCTTTTCAATCCTCGATATGAAGCCATACTGTTTCCTTTGGTGGAGAACCAATCAAAGTCCAATAAACACCACATCCTTTGTCTCCACATATTACTACAATATTAGGAAATTGATTCAACGGAGATAATAGTAATGCATCCATTTCTGCTTCTCTTGCACATTCAGGATTTAGACATTTTTCGATGATGCTTACACCATACACATCTGCTATTCTTGAAGGTGAACCTAAGTTCCTATTATCAGGAGTTAGAACCTGTTTAGGAATTGGTTTACCATCTAAAAATCTCATGCTAATCTCTTCCTAATTTTTTCAATAATTTCCATCTGTTTCGATGTCATTTCTCGATTCAACATTGCCTTGATTATTATTGATTTTACAAAATCATTTTCCCAGCCATTCAATCTTGTTTTATCCCATCCCTGTATCTCTTCTGAAAGTGGTGTTGAAGGGAGATTATCAAGCCCCGTTTCTAAAGCATATCTAATTGCGATTTCTTGAAAGAATCTCTTGTAGCCTGAATCTAATCTTCCGACTCCTTGATTTTTAATTCTTTGAGCAACCCTAACGGACATTGTTTGTTCCCATAAACTTAGATTATCAAGCGACCTAATCATCATCTGAAACCTCTTAGTTTGCTCTAACCATTCTTGTCTTTTATTAGCAATTTCTTGAGCCATTTTTCTCCTTCTTTCTTGGTGTTCTTCTGCAAGTATTCTCATCTTGTTTTGATGTTCTTGTTCTTGTTCAGAATACTTTTGATATTCTTCTTCTGCATAGCCAATGAACTCATCCCATTGCCTACTTAATTTAGGGCTTGGATATCCATGAGAAATCAATCTTTTAACCATATTTCTATGAATAGATTTCCATAACTTTTTTCTCCAATCTGTTTTGTATAGAAATCTGTTGTTAGTCATCATATCTTCATACTTCTTCAAGTCAGACATTGCGGCTGGATATTTTTGGGTGAATGTAGTTCGGTTAAATTGATGCTTGGCTTCCTTCATATTTGTTTTGAGATAATCCTTCTTTTCTTCACCATCTAAAACTCGATTATCAACTGTGATTTCCACATACCTATATGCACAAACATTTCCAACAATAATTTCTCTTTTTGATTCTTCATCGAGAAGAACACAATTTTCAACAATTGGTCTTTTACCACACAAAGAACAAGTATCTCGATGACCGTAGATTGACTTAGAATATTTCCAATCTTTTTTGAAATCGTTGTAAGGTCTGATTGTTCCATTATCTGCAACAATTCTTGATACCTTAGCAAGACTTTTTATTTGTCTTTTTTCAAGGCCACTAGCACCTTCTGCTAGTGCCGAATACAGTTCATCCGGCATATCCCCCTTAGCCTGTTTACGAATCCATCTACGGGCTTGCCTCACAACTATCGCATCTTCGACCATGAACAATCAGGATTAGCCCACCATTATGAAAGAATCACATGGCTGGCGTGGATAGAAAATACAATTTTGATATCAAAAACCATTGATATTACCTAAACATTGATAAGGGGAATGCCGCCCTTGCTCATTACATGAGCAAGACGCAAGAGACACAAAAATCATTCAGGATTATGGAATCCGTTTTAGTGGATGGATATAAAATGCCTATCGTTTTCTATAATCCTGAGAATATGTCAGCACCTTACACAACAAAGAATGTTGCAGAAAGTGTGTTCCAAACATTAACAACAGAAGGTGTTAGTAAAGTCGCATTAAACAAGTTCAGAATATCAATTGTATGTGCGAGTAAATCTACATATGACGAATGGGGTGTAGGTAAAGAAGCATATGTTCAAGAGACAGATTCAGATGCAAATGGATTTGCTACGGCTATCAATGTTCACGTTTATTTCGATGGCTCAGTTAAATCAGTTATATCCCTAGCACATGAGTTAATTCACGTTGCTCAATATGCTTCTAAGAGATTGAAGTCTGTATGGAACTCCAACAAAGCAGATTGGGTTTCCTCATTCAAATTATCTGAAACTAATCAAATCCAAAAAGGAACACATTCTGAAATCCCATACAATCAAAGAGTTTGGGAATGGGAAGCATTCGCAAAGCAAACATACATTGCTTCTGACATTTACACAGCAATAACAGGATATGGTCTTAGCGGCCATGAATCACAAAACAGTTCTAACGCTTCTAGGAGAATAACTTCTCTCAAAATAGCGGCTGAATGGGGATGGGATGACCTGCCTTTGAAAATAGTTTGTGCAGTTGGAGATGCAAGAGTTTGCCGAGCATAAACGTGTTGAGGCCAACATCAAAGTTTTACTGAATATGTCGCTTCAACCAATTCGGAGTTTCACCGATTGAACCACGAAACCAATGTGGTAAAAGTCGAGCATTCATTCTAGCAAATCTAGCCCATGAACCATCCAAGATAAATAAGTCTCCTTTGTCAGTTGGACTTCTGATTATTCGGCCAGCACCTTGCACTAATTTCAGACCTGTTTGGAGTTGATACCAAGCCTTGCAGGGGGCAGGGCAATTGAATGACCCGCACATACCGTTAGAATACTTTGTAGGCGGCTCGTAAGGACAGTCAAGAGTTCCTTCATACTTACTACGCCAAGCGTGTTCATCTTCCTGTAATCGTTGCTCTATCACAGCATCTCCTTTGATTGGTAAATATGGAACTTTACAGATGACCAACCATTCTGCTAACTTGCCTTTGAAATCAAATCCTTGACCAACATATGTGCTAATCAAAACTAAACTTTTATCTTCGCTAGAAAAGAAATGTTTCAATGCAACATCTCTTGCTCTTGGATTAGAATCGTGAGTAATTATTCTATCACCATATCCGAGTTCTTTCAAACCATTGACAATCGCATTTCTGATGAAATGACTATGTGGTAAAACGACCCCTCTTCTCTCAGGGTATCTATCCATAATTCCAGCAATTGCTTTGACCTGTTTCAGAACAGATTTATCTCTCTTTGAATATGACATCGAACCACATGGGGCATAATGTATTTTGAAGTTCTCAGGGGGGAATGGAGACTTGGTAATATTGACATAAAGATTCTTTTGATTTTCTAAACCAAGACCTGAGAGAAACGTATCAACATCGAGAATTGTTGCTGAAAGAAAGATTCGTTTTTTGGAGACACGTTCTAGCATATCCGATGCTAACCTGTTGACACGAACAGGTCTTATTTTCAGATATCTTCCGTTCCGGTCAGATTCATTTTCGACAACTACTCGATTTGGTTCTTTTAGTAGTTCAAGAAGTGTCGTAGTTTTACCCAATAATTTTCGATATCTTTCTGTTGCTTTCTCATCTTCATTCTGTTCAGATATTTCTATTCCAGCCTGTGCCGCTTTGTGTAATTCTGTAATCGCTGGAATCCAATCTGCCGCATGATAATGCATTGGAAAATTAGTTGTCGAGCCGTGAGCCAAAGACCAATCCCCAAGAGTAATTCTTGTTTCAAATAATCCTAAAAGAAATGATTCCATATCATGTGCTTCATCAACAATCGTAAACTCTCTTTGACCGAAGTTCTTGTCTCCTTGAATCAGTCTGAAAAGATATGCTGGATTCGACAAAACCAATCTTGAGTTTGCGGCCTCAAACTTCTGCTCATAATACGGGCATGGGTCATCCTCTTTTGTGTGAGGACATGAACGCTTTGCACCATAGCAAGGTGCGGAATCTGCTGTGCCTTCTCTAACCCAACATGGAAAATTATTTCTTCCTTTTATTTCTTTCAAAGATGAACCATAATCTCTCTTGTATTGTTCAGTCAGTCCGAGACTTGGTGCAAGTAGATATGCGGATTGAAACCACTTCTGTAAAGTCATAGCAATTGCTGACTTCCCAATACCTGTTGGTGCTTGGATAATTATGTTATCAAAATCATCATTATCCAAAGCCCATTTAATTACAGATAATGCTTCGGCCTGATATGTTCTTGGAGAAGGCATTGGGAAGTCAGGTTGAATATCTTCCCAAAGGTCAGGAAGTCTGTTTTTTGAGGGGATGTTGATTTTGACTACGGCCATGACAACTGATTTTACCCCCACCGATATGAATGCAAGCATTCTAAGGGATTCTTTTCATCAACAGGTTAAATCATACCACCCGAAAAAAAGACGGGCTTAAAAGACCACTATTTTGATATTCGTAATAGTCATATTTGTAATCAAATACTTTGACCTGCCGCAAATCTGATAGATGTAATGAAATCAGGGGCTTGACGGCCAACTGTCAAAGTCATATCACAACCATCCGTAGTCATGTTCCAAGTTACATCGAAAACCATTTGTTTTCCAGCAAGCCCACCTTCGATAGATTTGAACTCAATTATATCACCAGCAATTATGTCTAATCTGTTTGGAATTGCTTCGACAATCCATCTTGATTTATCTATACCCTGTTGGTTTAGAATCTGACGTGCAAACAACCTTGCAGAAACTTCGTCAGTAACCATAGTTTCTTGAAACAATCTTTGGATTGGTGATGTTGGTAAAGTTTGGGGTTCTGTTACTAAAATATCTAAACCACTATTCTGAACTGAAACAACATTAATCAAATCAGAATCATCCTCTTCTCTAACTATCGCAGTTGGCATGATATCCAAAGGTGCATTAGTTCTTGGTAAGCGACCAGCGATATACGGAACGTGAGTTGTGTCATCGAGAGATGCAAGGCTGTTGAACTCAACACGTCTTTCTGAAAGGCTGGAAGATAATCTGAAAAGATTTGGAGTTGAATTAATCAAAGATAATACTGATTGCATTCCTGATAATCTAGTCTTACCTTTCAGATTCAAATTACTTGGAATGATTACTCTTGTTTCGCCCATCATTTTTTCAAGACTTGTTAGTAAACTGTATGAACTTCCTGATACAATTTCTTTCAGAACAGAAGCACCATCTGAACGTGTTGATATAGACAATGGATTTGTCAACATAATTTCATTTGTCAATACTCCTAATGTATCGTAAGCAAGAACTGAATATGTAGAATTAGAAGTTTCTATATCTGCTACGATTCCGCAGAAAACAAATGGTTTTGAAACACTTCCTGAAACCCATTTATTCGGAGTTGCTTTGACAGTTAATCTATCGCCTCTTGAAATTGTAAATGCTCTTTTTCCTCTTACGTTAGATAGAACAATTTGACAACTAGATGAAGCATTTAGTTTGTGTTTGACTTTGATGCTGATTACGCCCGTTACAGTAACGGTTTGCCACGCTTCTGCCGTAGGGTTGTAATGTTCCACCAACAAGTCAAAGAAGTCGCTCATATAGCCTCTAACGGGCAAACGTGGTTCAATAGAATATCTATCGGATTTGAAAATAAAAAAAAGGGAGAAGCCCGAAGGCTTCCCCCTAATTTGGTTAGGTAATTATTTACTCAGAATGGACTCCAAAAAGTTCCAGTTTGGTCAAACCAAAAGTAAAGGTAAGCAAGTTTTCTGTCTGCGTGGTAGGCCGTGTTCATCTCGTTCTCAGGGAATCCAGCCCATTCGTTGCCGCATGACCAATTCTCACTCAACCATTCTCTAACATCCTTTACTGTCGTTGGTCGCTTTGGTTGGTTGTAGCCAACATAGGTTAAGTTGTAGCCTTGCACCCAAAGCCTTCTTCCTTCTGTTTGTAGTATTCGTGTGTATCTTAAATGTTCCTTTTCTGTTTCATTCATTTCATTCATCTCCTTTTTTCATTTCCTTCATTCATTTATTCAATACTCAAAAGTTACCTGTTCTCCTTCATACCAAAGGTTTCCATTTTCATCTTCATATACTCCATTTATGTCAGTTGTTGTCATTTCATTCATCTCCATTGCGTGTTTTCGCAATCAATCCGAAGGGGCATGAGTATATCAATATAACTTATCTGACTATTCTTATAGAATATCAGGCAAACTTTTCTGTAAATGTTTTGACATTACTCACAGAAGAGATAATTGCTTCACGAAATATTTTACTGAAATCTCTTCTATCACTTTCATCATATCGAAGAATAATGTTTGGTAATTCGACTTTAGAATCTCTATGACATCCATGTTTTTTTGATTGACCTACTAATGTATTCATTAGATTATCTTCTTCTTTACTAACTATTTCGTTTAGGGTTTCACGATTTTTAGGTGATTGTGAATGCATAATCAATTCTGCAAATGCTAGATTTCCTATTTGTTCAACAGAAGGTATTGGTAAATCACCTAAAGTTTTTCCTACTTCTGCAAGTTTTTCAGCAGTAATTTGTAAAGTAAATTGAACGTGGTATCTCATCACATCTAATTTTATATCGTTATACATTTCATCGTCTATGCCGTCTTTTCTCATGCTACTACCTTTTTTTCCCACCTATATCAATGATTTGTTTTATCAAGATGCTATTTTGAAGGTTGCTGAGTATGGAGTTTCACCGTGTCGGCCACCTTCTCTTTCATAATCGAAATCAACCATTCTTCCTGTGAATCTTTGAACCGAAGATTGACCAGCCCAATTCGTAGTTTCCCATTCGATATACAATAATGTTCCAGCAGAAATGTATGTCTCCATTTGTAAGATATCAACTGTCGCTGTCGCTTTCAAGAATGAACCTGTTAGGGTAAATGTTTCATCTCTAGTTCCCATATCTGTAACGTCAGGATATTCAGAATCTAAGACTGAAACCGAAGTTAAGTTTGCACTTCTCTTTGCACTAAATCCACTTGGTCTTGTGTTCAAATTACCGAACAAATTAACTGCTACATTTGTCGGTAAAACTTTGTAAACAACAGTTGCAGTTGTAGATATATTGACAGGATTTTGATTATCTTTAACTCTAAGTGTTGCCGCATATTCACCAGCAGGGAGATTAGTAATTTGTAAGGTTGAACCTGATTGAGATACATCACTTGCACCACTTACTCCACTATTGAAAATATATGATACAATATTGATTCCTGATGTTGTTGAAACTAAGTAAGAACTAGATGCATCGAGAGTAATATCTTGACCTGCATAAATTAGTGCTGGACTTGCTCTAAGAACACCAACAGGAAGTCCTTCTGCAACTACTACTGAGACAACAGCAGAAGCATTAGATTCATTGCCCTTATCGTCTTTGACATATGCCTTTGCAGACTTTGTTCCCGCACCTGTATATACATGAGAGACATCGTAAATTGTTGATGTCAAAGTTTGGTCTGCAACATCTATCCATCCACTTTCAGAACCATCTCCAAAATCTATTTTTACAGATGATATTTTTCTATCTGAATCAGTAGTCGAAGCATTAATTCTGAAAGAAACTATATTTCCTATTTTTGTGTTTATTGGTGAAGTTGTATCTCCATTGAATGTGTTGCCTGTGCAAATCAATTCCGCAGTAGGTTTGATGTCATAATTAATTGACCAATTTCTGACAATCGGAATCTTGTTCCAATCAATCGGATGATATTCAGTTTGAGTATTATCAGGAATGTAAAAATTGAATCTGATTACGAAACCATTAGCCAATGCCGTTGCTGGAAGGTTTGACAAATCCACAGTTCCGAACCCACCTAAGATGTTGAGGTCAACATTATCATATCCTGAAATCACAGTCGAAGCCTCAGTTTGAATCCCATTTTGTGTTGATGTTGGTGGCTCAAGCAAAGTTGCTGTGATATTCATCCCTTTACTCGTATCTATGTTGTTGACTTCAACATCCAATGTATTGTATCTCGCAACTCCTGAGATTTGTTGTTTCATCGAATCAACTGTAAATGGTAACATCGGTTTTGTTGGAATCTGACGGAGAGTGATTTCGTCAATTTGTAAATCGGATTGACTCATGCTCATATTGGGTCTTTGGTTGAATGCAACTCCACCTTGATTATTCACAATAGTTCCAGCACCAAGAGCAATTGAATCACCAATTTTTATTGTCATTCCCCATACTGCATTTGCTGAGTTTATGTCTATTCCCTGTGATACTCCATCAAGAATATATTCCATTCCACCTTCGGTAAATACTGTTCTAATAATATGACTTCCTTCGACTAAGGTTTTTGGTGTTCCATATCCATATCCATTACCAAGATTTCCCCATCCATTATTCCCACCAATTGCTGTTCCTGATGCACCCATATTTGGGAAAACATCAGGCAATGAATTAGTCCAATTAGCAGTAAAGAAATCTGTTCCTGTTCCCCAAGTCCATATCGCAGGTCTATTGACTGTGTATGATGGGTTATTACCTGCTTGACCATATAATTTTGTAGTGTTCTGACTAGCCAAAACTTGAACACCATTATTGACTGTTGTATTTCCATTCCAAACCGAATAGAAACCATGACCATGAAGGAAATTGTTTGTTCCACCATGAGTCATCATAGAATGTCGCCCTGTTTTTCCGTAAGAAACTCCATTGTCAAACTCTATCATAACCATTCTATTTTTCTGAACAGGAATGAATGCTTTTATTTGCATATCAAGCCATATTGCTGAACAACCAATTTCAGTTAAACCTATTTTATTTGATTCTTGTCTCGACATTAATTTGTCTGTTGCCGCACCCACGTTCCACCCCTTAGTGCTTGCATCCTCAAATAGAGATGGAGAATATGCTGTTCTAGTTCCAACTCTTGCCTGTGCTGGGTATGGTCTGTTTCTTCCATAAGCCCAGCCGTTAGGCTTGGTAAAATCCCATCCATGACGGCCATTGAAAGAATCAATATAAGACCAAAATGGAACATTAATTCCTCTAAAACTCCATCTTGCATTTGGTGAACCATTTAGTGTATGTGCAGTATTTACAAAACCTACATCGGGAGTTGGCACAAAACTACCTGTCGAAACAGACCCCGAAGATGAATAATAAAACTTGGCTAAATCCCAACCTATCGGTGGGGGTATTCTTAGAACTCCACCACCCACACTTGACATTGTTGGTGCAGTAGCAAATGTATCATCTGTATCAGCCCGTATTGAGATGCTTCTAGCCACGAAATTAGTGGAGTCAGTATAGACACCTTCTGCATCGGGTTGTTGAGCCTTGTATAGTGTTGGTCGGGCTGGATATGTAGAGTCTGTTGAAGCACCGCTTGGAGATGTTGAATCAGGTTGTGAAAGACCTGCTACGAAACCTGTTGATGTTCCTTGAACTAAGTTTTCTGTTCTCCACGATTCTGTGATTCCATACAGATTCAATCCGTTAGAACCGGATTGCATTTCTGCACCACCCATTCTTCCTTGACAAGCATATCCTGATGTTGCATATATTGCCTGACCACTTCCGCCAAAGATACCATGCCCTACTCTTATTGTTAATGTTTGATATGTTGTTCGACCTAAAATTGAGACTCCATTAACAACAACATCTGATACCGAATCGAGAATCCACCATCCATTATGATTTAGGTCATTTCCATTGTTAGTTCCCGAACCTGCATTTTGCCAACCATCCTCATCTAATGCACTCCATCTTGTATCAGGATTGTTTGTTGCTGTTCCTAATTTACCACCAATTCCTGTCATATAAACGGGCATACCATGAGCCCCAACAAAATAATGAGAAGTTGTAGATTCAAGATAAACTGTTAATGTTCCATTTGCTGATTTGGTGATTCCAAATATTTCGACCCTGACAGGATTTGGCCTGACTAAAAATTGTCTAGGATTTACTATGTCAGTTGTTGTTGCTGGAATCGGCTGGGATGCAACAATCAAAGGCCAATTTGTATGCTCTAATTCGTTTACTGACATATCATAATTATTACCTTGAGAAGCCGGACAAAATGGTGGCTGAACAAAGTCAAACATTGGGTAAATCTGAGCATCACAATCATGTGCTACGGGTTGAGAATTACCATATCCATTTTTACCATCCCAAACTGCATACAATGTCGAAGAATTGACACCGCCAATTGTTCTTTCTGAATCGTAAATATATGGAATTATTGTTCCACCATCATTGAGTGTATAAGTTCCATCTTTTAGAAAACAAGCAAGAGCCATTCTCATTCTGTATTTTGGATTAATTGCCGCCGCAGAATCTAAAGAAGTATCTGCATTTGAATACCCCATTGTTTGTTGTTTTGTTCCACCAACTGACTTGACTGTGTGTGCTGTTGAATTGGCTGTAAATGTTTCATTTTTGTATAATGACCAAGCACCAACTGCACCTGTTAAATGGTCGCCTGAATATCCCACTTCTTTGTATTTCACACCATCCGAGCCTGTTGGTTTTGAATTGTATCTTGTTATGCCTTGAAGTTCATATCCATAGAACTTGGCATCCCTATTATTTCTTGGTAAAGAAAACCCAACAGAAGCATTTGGTATTCTTTTGTCAAATTGATTATTATCTAACATCATAGGCATGAAAACGGTTGCTCTAACTTTGTGTTGATTTCCATATAAATCTGATACTTTATTTAGACCCGAAGAACTTAATCTTGGGTCTGCATTCATCAATGGATTTACTGCTGAACTTGCTACACTTCTTCCAATCAAACCATGTGGTAGGAATGCTGGTTTTGTTCCATCTTTACTTGGTGTTCCTATATGCCTGTAAGTATCTAACATTTCAGCAAACTCTTGAACTGTCATAAATACCATCGAAGGAGTATGGTCTAATTCTGCTAATGGTGAACCTGCTTTATTCAGACTTCCAGCCTGAGAACTGACACCATATAATGCGGCGTTTCCAGCCGCAGTATTAGGGGCTGATGGGGCTATCAACATAAAGTTGTAAGAAGCGATTCCACCGTAGTTGATTTCTACAAGTGGTGTATGTGTTCCTGAACCTGAGATTGTAAGGGTGTAAGTTCCTGATGTTGTAGTGCCGTCATCATCAATGACTTCGACTCTTACGCCAGCAGTATTTGACTCATCATTTAGACCACCTTCATCGGCTGGTGTTTTACTTCCAAAATTAGTTTTGAAAAGAACGGGGTCAACTGAGATTCCGCCTAATCCATCATTCTTGATATAGACAGGAAACCATCTTTGTAATTCTACTAATCCGTTACCCATTCTTGAAAATGGTTTTGTTATATCTTGTTTGATTGTAGCCATTAGAATACACCCCTTGCCCCTCTATATGATTGCTTGACGATTTTAGGCATTTCTGCACTAATTATAGACCGAACATCACCTGCTGTCATACTTCCCCCGCCATTGATAGTTATACTCTCAAAATTGAGGGTTAATCCACTATTCGATTGAGAACCCGTATTCATGCTTGATTTGCTTGTTAATGTCATATCGTATTTGTCAAGTGGAACAAGTGCTTCTCGACCTGCTTCACCGAAGATTCCGACTGACGGAGATTCTGCAACTCCGCCCCTGTGATTTGATAACAAACCACCTTCGGGAATACCCAACGCTGAATTGATTTCTTTACCAACTTCATTTGCTTCACCACCAGCACCTACTGAGAATCCAACTGCCGCACCACCTATTGCACCTGCTGTTGTTCCAACAACAGGAATGACCGAACCAGCCGCACCACCGACCATAGCACCTGTAATTGCACCCTCAACGCCTCTCAATAGAGCCGTTCCAATAGCACTTTTTTCTAGCCGATTCATAGCACCAACAATTAAATCTAATATATCGAAAACAGGTTTAAGAATACCCCCAAGTATTTTCATTGTTTGACCAAATGCAGTAATGAATGGAACTGCTAATTCAAAGGCAACCATAGCCCTATCTACGAACTCAGGTAATTGTGCAATTAATGGTAAAATCTCAGTCTGAATTGCATCTCTCAAAACAGTCCATTGGTCAGTATTTTCTCTTAATACTTCTGACACTCGGATTAGTGAGTTCGCAATCTTACCATCATTAGCATCTGCAAGACCAATTAATTCAGCAAATAATCCACCAATTACAATTCTTGTTTCTTCAAAGGATGAAGCAACAACTTTCAGTTGGAAATCAGAAGTCGTTTTCATGGTTTGTAAATATCTTTGAGCCGCACCATCTGCGTCATTTGTAATATCAACTAAGTCTAAGAATCCTTCACGTTGACCCTGTAAAGCCATGATAGCAGTTCCACCACGAACTGAGAATATTTCTAACACTTCTGCTGTTGTTGCACCAGCCGCTTCTAACTGATTAATTACATCAACTAAAGATGTCAAACCCATAGTCTGAGATTGCACGACATCTTTGTTTGCTGAGAATTGTTTTTCCTGTTCTTTCAGGCTATCTGTAAACTTCTTATTTTGTCTTTGAGCAAGCCTTTGTTCAAGTGCAACTGATGCTTGTTCAACAGCCAAACTTTTGTTAGCCATTTCTAATTTTTCAATTCTTTTTATTTCAGTCTCAGATAATTCCCTTCCTTGACGTTCAGCCCTTGCTCTAATCTGCATTATTGCGAGAGAATTAGATTGTTGTTCAATTGACAAATCTTCTAGTTTTCCATTCAGAATGTCAAGTGCAAATGATGCTCTTTCAACATCAACTTTAGTCTGAGTAATTGTTGCTGAAACTGCTCTTAATGCTGTGTCAGCCGCTTGACCAGCAGGGGTCAAAGTTAGGAAGTTCAATCCGAGTCTATCCATAACTCTTCTAGCATCATCTGTTGGACTCAACAACTTGTTAATTGACATTCTCAATCCTGTTCCAGCGATTGTTCCCTGCAAACCTGCATCTCCTAATGCACCAATTGCCGCCGCCATTTCCTCAATAGAAAGTCCAGCCGCATTTGCTGTTGGGGCAAGAAACTTCATTGACATTCCAAGAGATTGTAAGTCTGTAAATGATGATGTCATAGTAGCAACAAAAACATCCATTACTCTATCCATTTCTGAAATCTCAAGACCCATACCTTTCACAGAAGAAATTACAATCCCAGCCGCAGTTTCAACATCAACTCCACCAACTACTGAGAAGCCAACAAGACTCTTGATTGCACCTTCTGTTGAAGTTCCTAATTCATCCATACTAAGACCTGCTAGAGCAAGCACGTTACCTGCCTGTGCTACCTGTGTAGCAGTAGCAGAAGATTGCTTTGCTATGTCTCTTATTACAGTCTCAAGACCATCCATATTTTCATTGAGTTCTCCTGTGATTTCACTTGTTTCACCAAGAGTTGCACCCATCCTTGTCATAGCAACTTCAAACTCTAAAAATGTTCCAATTGATTTCTTGATAAACATCCCTGTGATTGCCGCACCTAATGTTACTGCCGCAACCCCAGCGACAGCCATAGATTTACTCATTGATTTCAATGAACTTGATATTGAGTTACCTGCTGATTCGGTTGAACCTGCCGCCGCCGCCATAGCCGCTTGTAATTGCTTTGAATTACCCTCAATAACTACTGACATTTTTACATCTTTAGCCATCTATTCACCTACCTTTTTGTCTCTCATATTGTCGCCTGACCTTTTCTGCAAAGGCCGACCAAAGAAACATAGAATCTCTTGGGTCTAGTTGTCGCCACTCTTGAGGGGTTATTCCGGTTTCGGTCAATATCTGAAAAAGAAATTGCCCTTCGTCTGTTTTGGAGTAATCTATTACTTTCCCAAAGCACCGTTTTGGCCTGTTCCAACGGCTTCTGTAACTCTTGTTGCCAACTCTCCAAGTAATTGCATTGGAAGTAATCTAAACTTGTTCCATGTAAGTGTAGAATCGCATTTGGATAACATCTCAAAGACGGTTCGTAATCCAAGTAATTCGTTTCTATCATCACCTGATAATCTTGCGATTTCCGGTTCTGATTTGAGAACTTGAAACTCGGATGCTGAAAGTGGTTTGGCTTGGAGAATATCTTCTGATAATCCAAGTCCTGATACATCAACATCAATCGGGTTGTTTGCTTGTTCAATTGCGTTATCCAGCCATGACATATTTTTCGCCTCTTATTATTACTAATAGCCGAGTTCCCACCGTTATGAATGAAGTGGTATTTGATGCTCAAGTGGCTCTTGACCAATTCAAACCCTCAAAAGAAGCATTAATCATTAAAGCACCTTCTGAACCTGCTTCTAATCCTTCAATTGACATATCTGTGAATACACAAGTTAAAGCCGAGTATTTATGCGTAGCAGAACCACTACCTGTTGCTTCAAACTCAATGTTAAACTCAGCATCAGTATTGAAGTAAGTATAGAGTGTATTATCGGTTATTCCCCAAGCAGATTTCAATGTGCCTGATACAGATTTCAATCCTCTTGTATTTGCTGTTGCTGTATTACCGCCAAGAGTAACATATTTTCCTGTTGCTGTTGCTAGTGATAAATCACCACTAACAAACCCTACTATACTTCCTGAAACTGTTATCTTGCCTGTTACACCTGTGAATGCGTGAACTGCCATATCCAAACCCTCTTCTTATGGGGCTATTAACTGTCTCGCCTAGATTGTTTGTATTTCCGCTTTGCTTCACGTTCTTTTTCTAATTTCTCAATCAGAATCTTTGGTTTGACTTTTCCATCTTTCGGGTCTTTCTGAAAATATCCAGCCCTTCTACCATCCTGTCTTTCTGCCTCACATAAATCACATCTATGTTCAGAATCTTTAGTGTGTTTTTCAGCACCCATTCTTTGTAGTTCAGAAACGAATCTCAAACGTGAATCTCCCTGTGGAAAATCAACAGGAATTATACATCTGAGATTGTGATGTTCGCAGACACATCTCCATTTATGACCGCAGGTAATTGCTTTGTTTTTCTTACTCACTTTATCGCCTCATTCCCATTGTTGAATGTTTACCAAGTGGGTGTTTAGTATTGGCGGCTTTAGATAGTATTTTTTCTGTTTGGTCAACTATGATTTCCCAATCAAGATTTTCAATTGCGAAATCTCTTGCATTTCTTCCAAGTTCTTTTCTTAAATCTTCATTTTCATATGATTGAATCATTGCAGATTTCAAAGCATCAACATCCACCAATCCCATATTGACTGACCACTTTCCACCGCAAATCGAAGTGATACATTTCACCAACCATCCCCTGTTGGCTTCAACATATGATTTTCCTTCCGCTAGGATTCCGCCTGTCAATTCTGAACCTGTGCTATTATCAGGAAGTATGATTGGGATTCCACATGACATTGCTTCTGCACTTGGAACTCCAAAACCTTCTCCACCTGTTGCTAAAACATGAACATCTGAGATACCATAGACAAGTGCTAATTCTTCTCTTGATAATCCCATCAATGGATTGTTGCCTTTGTCTGTAAATCTGACATTATTTGTTAATCCCATTTGATTCAAAGTTAATGGTAAATCCCAACCCCCCATTCCCATCGTATCTGATGCATCACCACAATGAATTAGAAGTCCAACAGAATCAGGGTCATCTACTTCATCGAGAAACTTTCTGAATGCTTCTAATAATCTTGGGATTTGTTTTCGATTTGTATTTCTTCCAACTGAACAAAAAATGTAATCCCAATGCGATATTCCCCACATCTGCTTAGTCTCTTCCTTTTTCTTTTCCGATATAGGGGCAAATACAGACGTTTCTACGCCATGTAGCAGTATATCCCCCTCATTCCCCCGATAACGGTCTAGCATAGCATCCCTGAGCGTCTTATCGGCATTCCCAGCACTACTGTATTCATTCACAAAGTCAGAAAATACAGATTTTCCAAAATTAGCCATCCAAAGTGGAGTATGAAGCATTTTCAAAACATCCTTCCAAGCATATGAAATTGGATATCCATCTATCGGCATATATGCAATATATGGAACATTCATTTTATTGGTGCTGACAACAGATGAACCAATGTAAAATGGGTCATTCAATGTCAGATATAAATCGGGTTGTAATCTAGCCAAATGATATTCTAAAACAGTTGGGCTGTGGTCGCCACTTAATCTCTCAGCACCATATCCTGAAATCCCAGCATGAACTAAAGTCCAACCTTCTTCATGTTTGAAATCTTCACCATTGTAATCCCATCCGATTATGAAAACTTCATGTCCTCTTTCAACTAATCGTTTGCAGATTTCTCTAGTTACAGTTCCATATCCTGTTGGTCGAGTTGGTTGCTCAGAACCCCACAGGATTCTCAATTTCTTTGACTTCGCTTTAGCCATAGATAATGGTCGGAAATCCCACCGTTATGAACAGACTCTAATTTTACATTCTAACAGTTGTTCTACCTAACTTGTAAAAGAAGTAATAATGGTCTATTTCTTCTTCTGTTAATCCTGAACCTGCATACTCAGTAATAACCATTTCTTCAAACTCTTTTCTTGTCAATTGTCTCATGTTTAGAACCCCCTGTTAGCAAAGATATCTCTTGGTGCATTTCTGCTTCCTCTTCGACCTGCTGATGGATTGTTTCTCAATGGTGTTGAAAGAACTTTTCCTGTCATGTCAACTAATACATCTGTGCGTGAAACTGAGAGGTCGAATGTTTGTGTTGCCCTTCGTAGGTAAACAGTTTTCACTTGACCATTTCTTACGATTACAACTACTAAATCTCCATTGCTGGTATTGCCCCATGCTTGGCCTCTTTGTGAGCCTAAGTCATGTGCAATGATTCCTACTGATTTTGTTCCATACTTTGCAGATGCTTTTCTAACTGCTGAAATTACTTTTTGTGCTTCTTCTCCAACTAATCTTTCGTCAACTCTTTGTAAAGCGTGGACTGATAGGTTTGGTCGGTTTGTTGGTTGGCTCATGTGGCTCATAAATGAGCCACCGTAGGCTTCCCCCTTATCAATATATCCCAAATATCAATGGTTTTTGATATCAAAATTACTTTTTTGACTTGAGCCGTGTGTTGAGTTCAACATCTGTGCTATGTCTAATCCGATGACAATTTGAACACAACACAACACACTTCTCAATTTCTCCTAGAATCTTTTCTTTTCCATATCCATCATGAACCATTTTTGAAACTATTGAAAACTTTTCAGAAGAATCTAAATGATGAAAATCTAAAATCCAAGAATGAGGATATCCTGAGATACTACAATCAGCACATTTCAGCGTGTGTTTTATTGACTTGAACCATTCTTTCATTTGTTCTCTTCTGACCTTCTTTTTGTGCTTGTATGATGCTTTCCGTTCAGCATATCTTTTCTTCTGATACCTACGATTGTAGGCTACTCTTTTCGATGCGTCTTTGTAAGGAATGAATCGAACCTGATTATTTGCTGTTATTGATAGTTATGACTGAGATTATCTTTTTCCGCCAAAATAAGGAGTTCCGTGTCCTTCGGAAATTAATTTTTCAGCAACATCGAACTGTTCATCACCTGTTGACATCAACAGGCTTCCAAGACACCTGCCGAACTTTCCGACTCCGTGAGATTGCAGAATTATTTTATCAGCACCAGCAACTAATTCTTTCATTCTCTCTTTCGCTTCAAGACCTTTCTTTTTTTCTTCTAAATCTCTTGTTCTTGTTTCAGGAGTATTTAGTCCATAAATCCTGATTCGGATATTGTGATGAACTTTGAAACCTAAGTCAACTCTTGCGTCAACGGTGTCTCCATCAACAACCCTTAGAACATTGATTGCGTATTCAAACATTCACAATCACAGGGAACGTGCTTCGTCTGAGTTTTTAATTCCAAAAACAAAGTTTTCCTTTGTTAAATTATTATGGAATGTCATTGCTTTTCTGTAATGATTTAACTCATGTTCAGTAGCATCTCTTTTTACATATTCTTTGAAAATATTATTGATGAAAACTTCTATGTCATCGTCATCTTCCACATCTGTAACTTCTGCTAATGTTGGTAGTGGTGGATGTTTGTAATCTTCCTCAACAACTTCCTCAACAATTTCTTCTGTTTCTTCTGATGCATCATCCCAAGATAAAACTGCATCGAGTCTTTCTGCTAGTTCTGTTTTCGTTCCTTCTGTGTCTAAACCATTTTCTTCACAAAGAGCGATTAGTTCTGCTTTCTTCAAATCTACGAGAGCCATATTACTTGACCGTTGATTTCCGGTTATTCAAGGAATCGGTAATTATTCATTCCATCGGCATGAAACTGTGATTTCTGCTCGATATCCTGTAACGTCAGTTTTGTCAATATCTATACCACATAATGCATCTTTGAACTCAATTGTTTTACCCATTTCTGACCTAACTATTCTAACAAAATGATAATCACTTCCACCAACTCCTGTCATACCACTTCCTGACTGTGGAGAAGTCAAAGTTTCATTGTTCAAAACTAGCATTAATTTTTGAAATAATGACCAAACTTTTACTCTAGTTGGGGCATACAAAACTATTGAATAATATCCTGTTGAGATTTTTGGCTGGGCTGTCGAAGAACCACCTGTTAGATTGAATGCTTCTGAGTCTGTATATAGTGGAACAATTGAGATTTGATATGTCTTTTGACGCTTGAACTCAAGCCATCCACTATTCACAATTGGAGTCCAAACTCCATCAGGAGAAGTCATATTTGTAGTGATTAAACTTGACAACATTGTATGTGGGTCTGTTGCTGGGATTCCTGTGCTTGAAATTGACATTAATATTCCCTCAATAGTTACCTTCCAAACCAAATGTAGCAACTGCAATCTTAGAATGTTTTTTGACTAATTCTAACATTTCTTTCAGGTCTGCTTCTGATGATTTTAACAATCTCGCCCACATCTCTTTTACTCTATCCATACAGTTCTCATCGTTCAATGCAGAACGTGCCGCATTTCTTGATACCATCATGATTGTAGCCATCTTAGCCTCGATTGTAGGTGTTGCATTACCAGCAATATATTCGGCCTTCAAAGCAAGCACACCATCTTCCGTAAACTTCCCCATAAATCTTACAATTCCAGCCTCTTTATCATGTAGCCAATATTCATCTGTATTCCTGACCCTACCCTGCACTAAAGCCTTCTCAACACCACTATCATTGATTGTGTAAATATTAGTTATTGATGCAACAGGTCGAACCCCCATGACCAAATGTTTAGTGAATCCGTTTATGTCAAAATATTCTGTAACTCCAACAGTTCCAGCAACTTGAACACCAGCATATGCATCCACTAATCTTGATGCATTTGAAATCATCAAAGCAATCTGAGAATCAGTTGCACCAATACCTTCTGAGAAGTTTACTCCTGTGTATGCTTCAACGTCTGCTAAAGTGCAATAATCAATTGCAGAAGTAGCACCTTCATCAACAATTAACTGCCCCATTGACCAGCCAATTGTCATTAGAAATCCACCTCTTTTTCATTAATAATTATTCCACCAAAAGTATAGCCCAAGAGAATCATTGTCATTGTCTAATCCTTTATGGTTTATCACCGATGCTAAAGGACTTAGCCTGACGGCCTTTTGTAGCCATCAAACTAAGCCATTAGGCAAGGTTTGTTTCAACAGTTTCAGACTGTGTTGATTCCGTTGAATCTACATAGTGCGTCAGCGTATCGAACACCGAATGCTATGTCTTGTCGTGGAATCAAAACGAATCTATCTTTTGTTGGCTCATCGTGGAAATCAATACTGAATCTTCTGTCAGCATTTGTTGGGTTTCCAATCAAAGGACTTCTCTTGTGAACAAGTAAAGCAGTAGTCTTTGTGTGAACATTTGAACCACCTGTTGCTTTGTGAGTTCCATCCCAATGTAGGTTGGTAGCAAGAGCAGATGTTGCGAATACTGAGATACCGTAAATCTTTCCGATTTCTCCTGTTAATATTGTAGCACCGCTTCCATATTTATCGAGAGTTTGCAGTTGTTCTAATCCGAGCAGTTGAACCTCAAGATTTCTAGGAACTATCAAAGCAAGGTCATCACGGTTTTCTGCGTAAACACCAAGTTTGTCAATTGCTTCACGAATATGGGATAATGCGAAAGTTCCGCTTACTAGAACTGATTTTCCAGCAGACTTTCTTAGACCATCGAACATTAGTAGGTAATCGTTGTCATCTGCATCAACACCTGTTGGGTTAGTAGATGCATTATAGATACCGTTAATGTTTGCACCATATGCACTTCCTGTTGCTGTATCACCGTTTAGTAAAAGTGATTGCTCATTGAATGCAAGACGGGATGCGATATCATCACGAAGAACGGATAGTAAACCTTCAACACCGTATGCAATTAGATAGTTTCCAACAGGCACGTTAGCAATCATAGTTTTCAAGGTCATTGTCAACTCAGCAGTTGTCTGAGATGATTCGCCCTGTGCTGTTCCTGATGTTGTATCTGCAAGTGTTTGTTGGTGGAATGCTACTGAACCTGTTAGGCTTGGAACATTTACAGTTCTACGAGACATTGGTAGTGCTGGGAATAATCCACGCATGAAGTTTCTTTCATACACTATCGCAATAATTTCGTCTGCTGTTTCAGTAGGCAACATTGTTGCCCCTGAACCTGCTGTATTGCCAGCAAGTGCATCTTTCACTCTTTCTACTACATCGTTAAACTCTATTTCTTCTGACATTTTATATTCCTCAGTTTGATTTTTTTTGTTCGACCTTTTTCCTCAGTTCCTATGTGCAATATTGGATTCTAGCCATGCCGCTAATCCGTTCATGCCGTTACTCACTTTTGGTTGTGGGTCGAATGTTTTGGTTGCTGTTTTCTTTGATGCAACAGTTGGGATAGATTTGCGAGATGGGGTTGCTTCAACACCAACTTCTGCAAGTCTTTCTTCTACTCTCTTGGCTACTTCCGCCTCAAGTTTTACTTCTGCTTCTCTTGCCGCTTTTTCTTCTTTTAGTGAAGTAATCTCAGCCTTTAGAGATGTGATTTCATCTTCTGAGTTATCGAGTATTTCTTCCTCAACAACTTCTGATTTTTCTTGCATAGAATCAAGAGTCTCCATGATACTCTTTAATGCAGATGCAACATCAATTAATGCTTCTCTTGGAGAAGGCATTTCAATTTCCTCTTCTACGGATTTTTCTTCCATCATTTCTTCTGTTGTTTCAATAACAACATCTTCTACTAATTCAGGAGTCTCAACAACTACTGATTCTTCTTCGGTTGCAGTAGCATCTTCTGTGATTAAGTCCATATCTTCGGAGTCCATTAATCCCTTGCTTGACTCTAAGTGGCTATTAACTGATTCGTCTGACTCAAGCCGACTCTCAATAGCATCTAATTTGGCTAAAACATCGAAAATCATCTTTTTATCATCATCTTCATCATAATATCCCGCTTCTTCCGGTGCATCTGTTGTATCAACATCTATTCCTTCCCACTCTTCGGATTTACCATAAACGACAGTAATGTATTGGTCATCTTCTTCGATTCTAACTATGTGCTTTTCAGTAGTATCGAAATCTAATTTTTTAATTTCTGATTCTGAGTCTTTTTCATCACAGCAATCATCACCGCAATCACAATCTTCCATGTTGGTGTCAACACCTAACATTACAGATTTCTGAACTGAGAAAAGTGCGTCAGGACTTGCTGGAACATCAACAACAGAAGTTTCGACCCAATCAATTTCTGTAAACTTCATGTAGCAACTATCATCATCTTTACATTCTTTTACTGCCGCCTTAGCGATAAAACCGATTGAAAATGCTTTCAACATTCCTTTTCTGATTTTTCTTGTAATGTCTTTTTCTCCACCATCAATAATTGCAGTTCCCATAGGCATTTTTACACCGTCTTGTTCTTCCATAGAAACATCGGTCATACGGCCTATTACACCGTATGTTTTTGAGTGGTTGTATAGAATGACAGGATTCTTTGAATACTTGTTCCAAGCATCCATGATTGCCTTAGAATCAACAAGTTCTCCATGCCTGTCTAGCATATCATCTCCACCGACATAAACTGCACCACGAATCTTAACATCATCTGATTCTTTTTCTTGAACTGCTTTATCAATTTTGAATGGAGTAATTATTCTATAATGAATCTCAACAGGCATTGATTTACCGGCCTTAGAATCGAAGTCAGAATCTCCAACTATTGTCGCATCTTCTATCGAGATTTCATGGGTCATATCATGTGTTGGATAACTCAAGGTTTTTATCGGATTCGGATGAAATGACTTTTCATCAGCATCAAAAGTTCTCTTTAATCTTCTTGACCAAGATAGCCCTGCTCGACCACCCCAAAGTAATGCGGCGACCCATGCTGGTGAATCTTTATCAAAAGTCAAAAACCTTGCATTTCTTCCCCACCATCGAACCATTTTTTTGGCTTTGGCAATTGTGATTGGTGTGCCTCTAACAATTGCTCTTGCTTCTCTAACTGTGGCCGCTTCTAAACCACTTCCACCCATTCCTTCTTCTACCATTTTTATTCCTGTTTTACAGGCTGATTTGACACCTGCTGGTGGACTTAATTGTTGTCTTGTTGGTGTTTTCTTAGTTTGTATTTCTGTCATTTCAATACCCCATTATTTTTCGACCCTTAACATCATGTCTAATTTTGTTTTTATTTCAGCAAGTTGGACTTTCACATCTTGCATATCTTCTTTGGCTTTTCGATGATGAGCCCCAAACTCATTCTTCACTTCATAGAGAGCGAAAACCATGAACCGATATAGTGCATAAATAGACCCCAAAAGTAAAACTAATGGTAAACCATAATCTTCAACTAAAGAAAATGTTGATAGTGCATCTGTCATTTCAATACCCCGTAGTTTCTGTCGAACTCATCTAGTGATTTTGTTAAAGATTTTTTCAAGTCTATTCTTGCATCTTTCATTACTGAAATTAACGCTGGTCTGAGATATGGAATTGGGTCATATGGTGCGAAACTAAATCGGCCAAACTCGACATATCTAGCATAATCAACTTTAGTTCCTTGACCACCAAAAGAAACAATCCTTTGTCTAGGATTTGCTGTTAATTCTATTCTTCCACTTGCTCTTAATGCACCTGTGCGAACAGGGGCATTTTTCTTTGCTTGGGTTAGTATTCTTGAAGCCAATAAATCTAGGTATGAAGGCACTATTTTGGTTGGAACTCTTTTCGACCCTCTTCTTAATTCAGAAGCGAAACGAGAAAAAGGTTTTGCCATATTTTATTCACTCCAAATCTAGTATCTCAGCACCTTCAACATCAGGTTTCAAAATCTGTGATTCAGGCACAGGTTCTCTTGGATTGATTTCGTCAGATGCTTCGTATGGAGTAAAGGTGCAACGGCAGTTTGGATGGGCTGGAATTACCCCACCTGATTTGTCAATTGGATATACAGCATTCTCAAATGGAACACACAAATCTTTGTCTGTTACTGAATCAACAGTTACCAATCTTTGAACCTGTGTAAATCCTAATTTTTTCAGCCCTGAAAGATGTGAGTTTTCAACAACTCTTCTTGTTTCTGTTCTAGCAATTCTGTTGTAATAATATCTCGGAAATGCTTTTCCTGTTGGGTCAATCACTCTTCTCATTTCTCTTTGAACCCATTGCCAATTTTTACTATCTACCAAAGCCGCCTCAAAGACTGTGAAGATTTCTTTTCTGAAAGCCCCAAGTGTATTTTTTAATGCTGGAACACGCCATCTTGCATTCCAATATCTCATTGCTTCTGCATCTCTAAAATCAAAGGATATTCCTACACCTGATGCAGATGCCATTGTAGCAAGAGTTTCATCAAATCCAACTGTAAGTGCAGTAGATGTTGAAACTGTTTGTTTGTCAAGTAATTCTTGTAATTCTCTATCGAGTAAATCAACCATCCAAACTAAGTCATCTCCACCAACTGCTTTTGTCAGAACTCCGTCAAAATCAGATGTTGGGTTCAACACGTTCCCAAGACTGTATTCAAAAATATCTGTCGGATTTATTCTCTCAGAATATTTATCAATTAATCTGTCAGCAAACTCTTCTTGATTTTTCATAAGTTTCTGTTCTGTTTGTCTTGTAGTTGCCCTGACAATTCTATCATATTGTGTTCGACTTGCATCGTTAATTTTTTTTTTAATGTCGTGAAGTTCTTCTGCGGAATATGCTATCTCATCCGTGTCAGAAAACTTCGGCATATCACCAATTTCTTCTTCATCTTCTTGTTCCATTGGATTTGGAAATAAATCGTCTAATCCAATATCATCTTCTGAACTTGTTTCATCTTCTGAACTTGCATCTTTTGGAGTATTAATAGATAGTTTTGGACTAACAAAGAATGGGTCATTTGCTCTTTCGTTTTTGATGACAGGGAATCCCAACATTTCTCTTGCTTCATTGATTGTAATTGCCGCTTCCTGTCTTAGTGTTGCCACCGCAGATGCTTGTGCCTTCAAAGTCTCGGCTCTCTCGGTTTCTCTTGATGGTCTGATGCTTACAAACTTGAACTTCCAATCTGTAATTTCTAGTAATGGGAATATACGATTATTCATCATAGAAGATATCCTCGCATGATAGGATTCGATGACATCATACCAAGCATCAAGTTGTTGCTCAGGATTTGCTAATTTACCTGTCTGAACCCAGCCAAGTTTCATTGGTGGAATACCAAAAACAGCACAGATTTCTTCACGGTAATAATACAACAAATCTAACTGAGCCCCTTCTCTTGTTGAATCAATTAATCGGTGCATATTGAATCCTGTTCCACCATTGATTGCGATAAGTCCGAATGGTGATTTTCCACCTGATAATTGTTGTTCTATAAGACCCAACATTGCCTTCATTTCAGTATTAGAAATATCTCCAACATTTAGGATAGTTTTGGGTAAAGTTCCTGTGTAAAGCATATTCAAATAATTTGATAGATTTAATTGACCTGCTATTATCTCCATCAAAGGAATTAATGGACTTGAACCATATCCTCTTCCTTGCTTAAACTTAGCAATGTGAATTACTTTATTTGAATCGAACTTTCTCATTGTTTTATCGAGGGATTGGATGTAAGCCATTTTTGGTGGCTTCGGGGTCTGATTTGCTGGAACAAGTTTCATTGTTTCAGATGGAATAGTCCACACAGCGAGTAAGTCTCCACCATATGACCAATTTTCACCATTTGCAGATGATTTGTCGGCACTTCCATCGAGTTCTAGGTAGGCATCCCCGAAGAGGATTAAATCGAACAGAAGAGACTCCAACCATTCATCACCCATATCGTCAGGATTTGGATTTTTGAAGAAGTTTCTCAACTTGTCTAGTTGCTCTTGACTTCCATCTTCTTTTCCGTCTGCTAAAACAAACTCATATCCATTAGCAAGAGTATCATCAACACATCTTCTGAGGATTGCATTTACAACTTCTGATTTGAGAGAAATCTGTCTGAGAAGATTGTATGAAACTTGTGTATCTGCACCACTTGAGGATTGACGGCCAGCAGTTGTTGCCAAACCTATTTTTGAAAGAGATGCAAGAGTTTTTCCATCCCATGCAATTCCTTCACTTCCCATATTTCCATTGATTAAATCTGACATTTTTTGAGTATCTGCTGGGTCAGCCCTTCTTCTCAAAAGTCTGTCAATGATACTTCGCTGACGCTCGGCCATAAGTTAATGGGTTGTGTTCCGGTTTTTCACCATGACGGCTCTAACCTAGTTTATCGGTGTCTAAAGCAATTATTGAGAACATGAAAAAAAGTATCAACCAGCAACAGGTTTCAAGAGTCATTTATCTCGACTCCATACCAATCAACCCCTCTAGTATAATCGCCATGAATCTCAAATGTAGCAAAGATGTCATATTTTCCTTTTGATAGATTTCCAATTGTCATGTTTGTTTGCTCATAATCATTACCAAATGTTTCGTATGTTATTTTGTCTTGAAGTGGCTCTTTTCCTGTTGAGTTATTTTCGTAGATAGTCCAATAAACTGTTAGATTGTGATTGTCATTGAAACAGGATAAATCAGCATCCCATGAGAATGTAATATTCTCATTATACCAAGACCAATAAACATCATAGAAAACGGGGTCGCATTGTTCCCCTTCTTGATACTGACAAGAATCATCATCGTGGTCTGCATATGGGTCATAATTTTCTGCTTCGGGGTCGGTGCATCCATAGGTTTCTTCGGGTTCTTCCTCATACTCACAAGAGCCATCATCTTCCCATGCTTCTTCATCATAATTTAGTGCATCTTCATCCATACATCCATAAGAAATATTAGGTTCTTCACAGGTATCAGTTTCTTCACATTCTTCAACATTTTCTTCGGGTTCATCTGAACCATCTCGACAGTTTTTGTAGCCATCATCAACTAGAGAATATTCTATGACCGAACCATCACCACATACAAAGTCATCACCCATTTCCCAATCTTCATCAATTACCCATTCATCATCTCCTTCACCATATGGTGTAAAATCAACTAAACCAATACCTTCTGCGGCTGGTAAAACTAAAGCAATAATTGATGCAATAGTTATGATTAATTGACGAAGTTCCGTTGCCCTTTCATTGACTACTTCTATGATTGAATCCGCTTCTTCTTTTGTCAATGTCATTCACTCCGACACTCCTTCTCTACAATGAGAGGATATTGACTGTATCGGCTTCTCAAATCATCATAGGTATTCCAACGCTTGCTGATACGGCGGCGAAAAAAATCAAAGCCATTTTTTGAGTCCACATTTCGACAAACTTTTCAATCGGAGATAATCTAGTTTTGATTACGGCGACATCGGTTTTTAATTCATTCATATCTTTTTCAACGTGAGCAAGATGATTATCTTTCAGAACTGTCATATCTTCTCTAATTTGTATCAAAGAATCTTTGATAAAATCGAGTTCTTCGGACACAGAAATCACGCTTCTTCGGTGTTGGCTTCAACAGCCTCAGAAAGACGTGCTACGAGTTCCGCTTTTGTTCCCGATGTTGAAAGTCCTTTTTCTTTGCACATTTCTATTAATTCTGCTTTCTTTTTAGCATCCATAGCCGAAGTAACTTCATCAACTGCTTCAACAACATCATCAATCTTACTTTCACTCTCAGTCAAAGTATCAATTATTTCGTCAAGACTTACTTTACCATCAGCCATAATTTTCTGATACTTTTTCAATCCCCATACTGTCAGTCCGAGAACTGCCGCTAAGACAGCAATCCATAATTCTAATTCTACACCATATATCTGCATTTATTTCACCTTAATTTTTCTTTTTTGTATTGAACTCATCCATGTCTAATTCGTGCTTCTGTCTTAGGGATGCTTGCTCTATCTCATGTTGGATGTGAGCATTTTCCATTTCCTTGACGTGAGCAAGGAATGCTTCTGCACTTTTCATTTCAGATTCAAGACGGGAAGGTAACGCACCAAGTTCTGCGGCTTGTTCGCTTTTCCATGACTCCAAAACGGAGTTCATAAACAACAATGCTGGTGAACCAACAATTGCGATTAATGCGACATAGAAATCAAGATTTGATTGAACTAATCCTGTATCATCATTTATTCCTGAATAGATAACAAAACAAGCGAAGAATAACCATGATAAAATCAATGGAACACCCAATGTCATCAACATGATATCATTGAATGTAATTGGCTTTTTAGGGCGTGTTGGGGGTTGAATTGAAGCAGTAGTTTTAGCCATGCTGGTCGCCTTAATTCAAAGTCTGTTTTATCGAGGCTCTTTAGAGTATCGTCAGAAAGAGTAAGTTTTGATAGATTTTGGAGAATACCTCTAAATTAGGCTAAAATTATAGTCAGATATGGAATCATTGATATATGTAAGTATTATCCGAAGAACCATGAACGCAAACGAAGCAGGTAATCTGACACTACTACGAACATGGGGTCGAGCAATACGAGCAATATGGAATAAAGAAGCAAGAAATGCTTTGAGAGGCGGAGAGTTTATCGCTTCTCACATTCAATTAATTCCAGCACATTTAACAGTTTTAGACGCTATTGTTTCATTCTTATTGGGGGCATTCTGAATGCAGTATGAACTTTGGGTATGTGGTGGGATATACACAAGAGGACATTCTCCTGAACCTGCTTGCATCTGCACAAAAAATTGCACTCCAACACCTTATGATTGGAGTCAACACAGAAAATAAAAATACCTAACCAAAATCGGGGGTCGCCTTCGGGCGACTCCCTTTTTTTTATTTTGAAAATCGAAACCATATAGACCCTCAAAATATCAGCAGTATTCGTGAGCGATAGTATTACTGCTAAATTAACAGCAACACAAGCAAGAGAAATCGCAATTTATCCTGACCGTTGGGCTCAGTTTTTCAGAACAATAAACGGCCAAGAGTTTAGCCTACATGAAAGACCTTATCTGATAGATATCTATCGGCAATTTCAACCTAATATGAAGTCAGATAAAACCAAGATAATTGTTCTCAAATGTAGTAGGAAAGTCGAGAAAACTGAAACCATCTGTAATCTACTATTGTATGGGCTTCTGAACATACCATATTTCAATGCAGTTTATACCGCCCCAAGACAGCCTCAAGTAAGCAGATTTGTTGATGAAAGATTCAACGGTGCTTTGATGTCATCTATCAATGGTGGATGCCTGATGAAACCAAGAGTAAAAACTTCTGTAAGTCATCAAACTTTTGATGTTGGTGCAAGGTCTTTGAATCATCTTTATGCTTACTCAAATTGGGGTGATGCACATGGTCTGTTGGGTATCGAAGCAGACATGGTATGTATTGACGAATATCAAGATTCAGGAACAGATGTTTTACCGATGCTAGTTGAGATGTTAGCATTGTCAGAATACAAGTGGGTTTTGATTAGTGGAACTGCAAGAGAACAGGGTTCAGACTTTTGGAAATTATGGGAGAAATCCAGCAAGGGAGAATGGAATGGAGAAGCATGGGTTCATGGAGATTCAGAAGAAAATATTATTGGATATCATATGAGTCAAAAAATGCATCCTCAGATTTCTGATGAAGATATCAAAATGAAGAAATCAACTTACACTCCGAGAAGATATGCGAATGAAGTTCTTGGAGAGTTTTTCGCTGGTTCAACGAAACCAATAACTTTCGATGAAGCATTGAAGGCTGTTGACACCAACAGGAAGATTGTGAGATTTGTTGATGCACCGGAAGAAACTGTGATGGGTGTTGATTGGGGGAATCAGACAACAGTTGTGATTATGAGGAAAAATGGTGAAATCGTAAATGCTCTAAAATTAGATTCAAGGGCTGACTTTGAAAATGATGAAGTTGAGGAAATCAAGAATCTCATAGAACGCTATAATTGCACCCAAGTTGTATGTGATATAGGGTATGGGGCAAGACAGGTAAAAGAACTCCAAAGAGAATACGGAGATATGGTAAAATCATGCTATTATTCAAGTCGCCCCCTGACTCCATTCCAATACAAGAAAAGAGACAATAATCGAAATCTAATTTACATGGTTGTTGTTGATAGAACTACTTACATCGAAGCAACAATTGAAGCAATCAAAAATGAAGAGATTTCACTTCCATACAAAACAACAGATTTGGAATGGGTTTTGCATGAATGGTGTTCTTTGAACTCATCAGCAGAATCAGACGAAAAAAACCAAAGGCCAATATTATCTCAAAGTAAAACAAAGTTTGGTCGAGATGGAGATGACCACGCATTCCATGCTTTGCTCTATGCGAGACTAGCAATTGGATTCGATGAAGATAGTGGATTGCCCCAAATTAGAGTGTTTGGGGAATAAAATCTTACGAATATCAATAGAAGCGTTTCTGAGCGTTTTTTGGGGTCGGTGGTAGGTATTGACCCAAACCCCCCTAGAGTCCGTCAGATTGGCTGTAAATAGTCAAATATGGGAAAATACGGGTTTTGACCCCTGATGGAATACAGAATGGTAGTATTTCGATAAAAAATAGTCAGAAATGTAAATATTTAGATTTGTAATAAATCTGAAAAAAAGGTGTTGAGTGCTTTTTCGACCATGTTGGACTCAACATCAATCGTGTTCCAAAAGAACATCAGCAGTTCCACCGTTCAATGTCAATACTGCAATAATTCCAGCAGGGAATGTTAATCCAGCAAATCCGTATGTAATTGCACCTGCACCAAATGTAAATTGATGAACAAGATTTACCGCTATAATATCACCTATAACTTTTCCATTATAGAGTTTCAAAGTAGGTGAGCCTGTTGCATTACCTGCAATCGAAAGTAGGTTAGTTGTTGAAGCGAAAACAAAATTATTTCCTGTTGCTAAACTGAACGCTCGGTTTGCCATAATCATCGAAGGAGAAATTACGGTTAATTACTGTTGATGTCAACAGGTATATCTGAGATGACAGAAAAAGATTTTTGTGAATTGGAGAATGTAGATGACGGATTCAAGCCTGAGCATCTACACAATTCACAATTGCAGTTGGATTTGACCAAACCCAAACTACGGTTTTGGATTCTACATGAACCCACTCTTGACCATCCCATTTTATCGGCCTAGAGCATAGCATACAGAACTCACATTGGCAACGTGGCTGGTCATCCCCAATGGAGATAGAGGATAGACCACAATCCACGCATACGCTTTGAGAGTTTGTTACTTTCATTCTACTAATTCCCCTGCTTTGTTTTGGAAGGAAACTTTAGTATCTTCATCCAGCCAATTATCTGCTTGGTCTTTGTTGTCGAAAGTCATAATGACTGAGTTAGTTTCTAGGCATACAACAGCCCATGAACCGCCTTCTAATTGCATAACAACTCGGCTTACTTCATTTTCCATTTCTGTCTCAATTAACTTTGCTGATTTCTTACCATGAGGCAGACCTGCATTCTTAGCACAGGTTGCACCATATCCATGAGTCATTGAAACATCTGTTGAAAGGTGCTTGGAACAGAAGCAACAGTAGCCACTTTTTCGACCTAATCTACGGATAGTTGAGATTGGGTCTGCACGAAGGGATTGAAGAACAATCCAAGTATCGTCAGGAAGCCCCATTGAAGGGGTCATACTGCCGTTGAAACGGTTTACATTACCTCTTGCTAGGGTTGCACCTGTTTGGATGAATCTTCGGCTATCCTGAGATGATGCTCTTTCTGCTTCTGTAAACTGTAATTCTGCCGCTTCGGTTGTTCTTGTTTTTTTGTCAAAGAAGTTTAATGGGCGAATCACTAATTCTCTTTGGAACGCATCAAAAGTTTCAACGCCTTTTGTTCCGTATTTTGGAACGCATGGTGCTGGTGCTTCTTTAGTGTTGGAGTCAACAACCAAAGTGATGATTGGGTGTTTCAAAGGTTTGCCGTTTTCTGAACCTTCAAACTGATTGAATAGTTCAACAACTGCATCCCATCCATCTTGCACTTTAGTAGTGTCAGGATTAGATGCAATTCCTTTCTTGGTTAATTCCCCAACCCAATACATTTGCTTGTCAGAAAGACGGCCATATTTATTCCATCCACCAATTAAATCAATTGCGAAGTTTTTGTCTCGACCTGTAAGACTTTCATGGACTTCTTTTAGAGCATCAATTTTTGGATTTCCACCACGACTTGCTTGAGGCGTATTTAGTTCTTTGACGTAATACATCTGAGAAGAAGAAAGTTTTCCATTTGCTAAAAATTGACTAACTAAAGATTTAGCGAAACTAATACTTCTGTTAGGAACTGTTCCCATGTCTAAAGCATCTTGAAGTGCCGCAATCTCAGGATGAGCATGACGTGTCTCAACATCAGTTTCAACAACTGAATTATTTTTAGAATCAGGCAATGCTGAAAATTGTTTTTCTGAGATGAAACTTAGACCTGTTGCATTGCAGTATTCACAGGCACTACCTTTGTTGTATATATTGCCCGAAGTCCTACCGACTCCTTTACAGCATTGACAGGCCACTAGAACAGCACCCTTTAGTGAATTACCCCAATTTGCAGATAGTTGTTTTACATATGGTTTTTTGTTGCTTCCATTCTTGAGTTGTTTAACAGAAGGCTTGGTGCTATTTGTTGTTATTATATCGAAAGATGCTGGACGTGATAAAATACGATTAAGGTTAGGTAGTTTGAATGGTTTGTCGTCATATTGACCACCTGAGACTACTTTCATACCAACAATAGAATGGAACAAAATACCATCCTCACAAACATAATAATATTCTCCATTTGAATCAGTTTTTCTTTGAACAAGTATAGACCTTCTCAGCCTATCATATCTTGCTGATATTGTTCCATTGATGGTGTTGCTCATACCATAGTAATTCAAAGGGATGTGAATAGTCTCAGGAGAAGAACCATCTTTGAATCCACATATCAGATTTCTTGTCTCATATCCATTACCCATATTTTTTTCTCCATAGATTCCAACATCGTGAGATTTGGCCGCAACATTCCAACTTCTCGGCATGAGAACTTTGGCTGATTGCCTATCTCCATTCTTGACTAATTCAAGTAAATCTTTCTGCGTAGTATGAGCCAAAGAAATATTCCTTCCCCACCAATCAATCGGTGAATCATATTTCTTGACACCAAAATTATTTTCACGGACTTGACCACCAAACCGACTGTATGCAATTGGTATGTGGCTTATATCCTCAGTTTGTATCAATGCGTAGTGTTGATGCTCGTCATCGTTTGTTGGCTGTTTAACAACAAGTCCTGTTGATTGTAATTTCATTTTTATTCGATTATATCTTTGAATTGGTGTTAAGTCATGTAAGAAATCTGTTGAAGAAATCCTACTTTTTGGGTCATTTAGTGTGTTTTCTGTTATCATGGTATCATTTTCCTTGCCCTGTGGGTCGCTTTTATCGCTTCGCTCACGTTGGACTTTGGTTATGAATACTTCGTTTTCTCAATAAAACTCGATAATACTGTATCAAGTGCATTCGGAACTGATTTGCAGACCAAGTTCCAAGATGCGTTTCTCGCAGTAATCAAGAAAGAATAAATAAAATTGCTAATAGACAAAATATCTGAGAAATAATCACAATCGCTAATCCAATTGGGTCAAGTTCTTCGCTCATATTTCATCTTGTGAATTGACACGGTATTTTACGAAATCTAAATCTCGGACAATATCAATCTCATGTGTTGTAAATATTGTTCCTGATGTCATATGGATTTCAGCAGATATTCCCTTGATTAAAGTTACAGCGATTATCTTAGATTCGTCAATAAAACTCCATCCACTTTCTGTTAATATTTGCATTTCAATCACTCTTTATTTTCTTGACAAAATAAACAAATCCATGTGATAGGCTCAAGACCCATATCAGTCCAACATTTACATTTACTCATCTTAATCCCTCAAGCAAATGGATTTCTTTTTCTCTCAGCCATATCCGCTTCACGAACTATTCTTTGTTCTGCCCTGCGAGCGTCATCTTCTTTTCTTTTCTTGGCTCTAGCCCATCTGATTTCTCCAACTTCAACAACAGCATCTACAATCATCTGAATATGTGGGTCATTTGGATTGTCAAAATGGATAGCCCATTGGAATCCACGCTTGGTTAAATCAACATCATCAACTCGGATATTTCCTTCTGAAACCTGTGGTCTAATTTGTTCCCATGCCGATTCCTTAATCCATATTGATGCACCACCACCTTGAGAACCATAGATAGCGGCGATTCTTTGATAACTACCCATCAAAGATATTGCTGTGTATTTTACTGCACCAGCAGTTTTTTCGTCAAAGGTGCATCCGTATTTATCAAATGCATCTATGATACTTGCTTTCGTCATCGTTTTTATTTCGGCTTTCGTGTATTCCGTCATTGTTCACATCTCCTGTGTAATCCGTATCTGACAATCCCACCCTAATAAATGAATACTTTTCTGACAATGAATATGCTTCTGACCAAACTTCGTCAAACAATTGGAACGGTGGGATTATTGAAATCAGATTGAATGTTGGCTTCAACATCATCCTCATTCCAAAACTCTCACTTCGACATTTTCGCCAACTCGTTTGAATACAAACTCGACATTCGGATTTGCGAAAACTATGATTTGCATTTTCCGACCAAACTCATGTGGATTCATTGACGCTGAGAATATCCATTCTTTTTCCATGACAACACCTGTTAATCCCACCTATATCAAGAGATGATTATAATGATTCCATCTATTACAGCCTGACGTAAAGGAACGGTATCACAAATAGTTCCATTGTAGTATGCACCAATCGGTAAAATCTCATAGAGGAAAACATCAGAATGCACTTCCATTTGTATGTCTGTAAAATTATCCAAAGTTCCATCAACCACGAAAATATAATCGGCTGTTATTAATCCTTCATTCTCGATTCGCTTGGAAACGATTTCACCATCAAACCACATACAGGAATCTTCTTCCCAAAACGGAACTATTCTTGCTGGTAATGGGGGCATCAAAGAAACTGACATTAATAGAATTACTGTGAATAAAGAGAACACTTGAACAACCAAATCTGAATTATGCTGTTGGCTCATAAACATGAAAGAGACAACGCTGGTTATTGTCTAAGATGATTAGGTGAGAGTAGGGGGGTTTGAAACGGAATTACAACAAGCCGACCCAGCGACCCCCCTACCCTCAAAAATGCAATTTTTGTATGAGCAAGCATTGCATCAAATGATATGTTATTCGCTGGGTAATCTATGCTAGATAAGCCCACCTATATTAAGGATTCATTAATGTAATTCTTCTAGCATTATAATCTGAAACTGCATTGTAATCCACATTCCATTTCTTGACATCATCTGTTGGATTCAACAATCTGACATTCTGAAAATAAACATCAAATCCCAATGAAGAAAATAACTCTTTGAAATAAGTAATTTCCATTCCTGTATTCTGCATTCTCATAATGACTTTTCGATTCCCCAAATTATCTGTTGCGAGATGTAGTTCTCGACCTTCTTCTGCTTCGACCAGCAAATACGATACTTCGACCATGACTATTCGGAATGTATTGGGGTTTTTTATTCCGCCTATTTCCGAGCCGATTAACCATATGAACTCAAGACTATATAAACTGTGCAAGATTTCCAAAAACCATTTTTTCGATGTTGGCTTCAACACGGAGTTTTTGCTGGTGATTACAATATCGCTATTGGTCAGGAAGCAGTTTGAGATTACAACCGAATGTCAGAATATCGCTATCGGTCAGGAAGATTTCTCATCTTTCAATTCCCAAGCACCTTTCTGACTCGTATGTATCTGACTTAATTGCTCTATTTTGTCATTTGCGGCGAATCTGAGAGCCAAAGATAGGTTTACTGACTCATCCATAGCCAAATCATATTTCTTACGCCAAAACCGTTCTGATTTACGCACCTTTCTGAGAAGTTTTTCTAAATGTCTCAACTTAATGTTTAGATTCTTTATTTTCTCATCTTTTTTCTTACTCATCTTCGGACACATCAACTGTAAGATGTCCTGATTCCTGATAGACCTTAATCCTATCTTTGATATCGAGATTTTTCCCTTCATGGATTAACATCAGAACTTCTGAAACTCTTTCGTTTGTTATTGAGAATGTTTTCTTATTCCATCGAGGATAATTTTCTGAAATATTTTGGTCAGGCCGTGTAGTAAACATGACATTTCCTGAATAGTTTGATATCGTGTATAATGGTAATAATGCAATCCGAGAATTACTCTTGAAACCTGACCAAGAATGTTGTTCCTTTTCCAAAGTCCTTTTTGATTTTGATTTTGTTTCCTTCCAACTTCTTGCTTTTCGATTATCATCATTCATCTGAATCATAAATGGTGGAATCATATTTGCTTTTTCTTGTTCTTTTCTTGTTCTAAAAATTGTTCTCGGCATTATCATAATTGGTGGAACAACAATACCATTATTGGGTCGAGAAAATTGACCAAATGTTAAGTCAACAAAATGATGTTTTGTCTGAATTATTACATGACCTGCATATCCTTCTAAATCACTTTGAAAATCCCAACCATCCATATGACCACATAAACCAATGTAAGCATTTGGAAAACCTTCACAGATATATCCATCAGATGTTAATTCATATCCATTTCCAGCATTATACCATTCAACATAATCACGATTCCAATTAGCAATATCAACGCAAATTACTTTACTCGATTTATATCCTAATTTTTTCAGGAATAAATGGAACAATTGAGAATGGGAAACACAACTATCTCCTTTCAAAAATGCACCACCATCGGGAGTCTTTTTGTAATCAACAAATGTCTCAACTGCTTTTTCCAAAAATATACGTTCTTGTCTTTCAGTTAGATTGTATTTATTTTCTGACTTTTTCTTTTTCTTGTAGGCCAATTTTTTCGCTCTAAACTTCGACATTTTTTCTCACTACTCCCTGTTGGCCTCAACACCTGATTTAATACTCGACAAAATCGAGATAATTATCTTGCATAAAATCTAAGAAAATATTCATCTCATTTACTGCTTGTTCATATGACAAAAAAGATTTATGTGCAATTTTTTGTTGGGATTTCCAATCATTGAATATCGCCCAAGTATTGAATGCAGATTTCAAACCTCTTTTGTTGTTACATTTATTGCGTCTGCCAATTATTGATTTGTCGTTACCTGAATATCTTTCACCTTGATATGTTCGGTATTTTACATTCTTGAGATTAGCCCAAACGAAGTCGAGCCAAGATTCCATTTGTTCAACAAACTTTTCCTGTTCCCAATCATGGACTTGGGTGATATTCCCAATCATATTATTTGACCCCCACAGCAACCACATTTATTCTTTACAATTTCATTTCTTGTGAAGGAATCTTCGGGGCATTCACATCGAAGCATATACATTATTCTACCCCCGCATAAAATGGATTATCATAAATCCGAACATCATCCCAAATAATATCCTGAGATGGAATCCCATCAGGGCTAACGAAGGATGCAGAATCGTCATCTACGCCCAGCATTCTAGTCATCATGGGTGAATGGTCGCAACCAAGTTCCATCAGGCTAGAATCACGCCTAAATGGAAGCACCAATATTTTCTTTGAAGTGGCTCTTGTGAAGCAAATCCATTTGGCTGATGTGTTCATGTCAGTTGAGCAATAAACACCGCCCCAAGATTTTCTGATTCCTTCTCTCGTAATCGAGAAAAAGTTCTCGTATGGTGTGGCGTGATAGTAGGTAGTCAGACTCATGCTTTCACCACACAGTAATTAATTGATTTACAACTTCGGCATCTAACTATATTCATTCTTCTATCAAGACACATCATATGAGTATATGAACCACAATCAGAACATTCGATTGCAGGGCTTATCTCACTAATAGGATGGTCTATCCTACCTGCTTTGACACATACACAACATTCTTTCATTCTTTCACCTTCCCCAACAGGTATTGGGAAGTTTTAACAAATGGATATGAGTCATGTTCATCAATAACTTCTCCATGATTATTTTCAACCCAAGTATAGAAATCTAAAGCATTGTTTCTTTGCCCTACAAGGTCTGCTAACGGTTGCATCCACCAATCAGGGGCATCCCTACCCTTAGCCCACTTTGCGAATGATTTGGTATGGTAAAATTGCCTGTATGCTTTGACTGTATCAGCAGGGTATTTTTCTTCTATCTTGAACTCATCAGGCATGGCTTGAACAAACTTCTCAACATGAGTCCAAGCATAATCAGAACCTTCGGGCAAGGAACTGAATGCATCAAAACAACCATGAGTTTTACCATATCTAACGTGATATGCAAGAAGTAATTCTTTGGTATGGTAATATAACCAAGAATAATTTGGTGTATTAATAGTAAATCCACTTTCACCTGCGGCTTCCCATGTGCTAACTGTTTTTATTTCTTGGGAAGGTTCGCCATAGTAGTTTGGGAATGTCGGTTTATCCAAGTGTTCTCCAACCCATTTCGTGCATGGATGATGAGGATGTGCATTACCTGAATATCTTGTGATTCCATCCTTACGGAATGGTAGTTCATTGGGTGCTAAAAGACCTGATTGTTTTAGAGCCGTTGTTAGCATCTGCATTGACTCGACAATCATTTTATTGACGTGAATATCACACAATGCATTAGCCGCTTCTATTGGGTTGTAATCAACTACGAATATATTCATTCTTCCACCCCTGCTTTATCCATCTCTTCTTTCAATCTCACTAACATAATCTCTATACCATCCTCATCAATGAAATTGGATTCAAGAAAACCATAAAATCCATTGTTGCTGTTCAATAATATCATATCTGCAATCCACCTTCTTTTCATGAAAGATAATCTGTCAAATACGAACCAAGAATCTTTTGTAAAAAGATGGCTCATTTTTCGGAAACAATACTTGTCTAATATCGGATAATCAGGCCGCCAACCACGCTGTTGTGCGACCCAACCACTTGTATCAAGTCCGATTATCATATTGCTTTCCATTTCTTGTATTTCATCATATATTTTTTCTCCATAACTCATTCTTCCACCTCTTCTTTCCATGCTTCATTCTCCACAAGTTTCCGTGCAGTTTTCACTCGTCTTTCATGTTCTTCAAGTTCTGCTTTAGCATGATGTAAACAGCCGTTCACAGTATCGTAGATTTGTTGTAATTCAGTAACACGTATCTGTGCCATTATACGACTATCTTCCCTTATTCTCCATTCTCTCTTCATTGATTCCTCTATATTTTCATTCATTTATTCATCACCTTCCATTTTTTCCCAACAAGTAGGGCAAATAACCCCACCATTTTGATAGCGAAAGATTTCACCATCTTTGAATACTCTTCTTCGGCACATAGTCATAATGCAGGGATTCATGCTTCCACCCCACTATCATCATTAGGTTTTGGAAATCCAAAGTTGGCTCTAAGATATTTAAGATGTGGAATCAAAGCCTCTTCTAAAATCAATAATTCATGTTTGTTCAATTTAACTAAGAAATGTAAATCAACATCTGTCGCTGTTTCTATACCCTTCGCTTGAAACGGGTTAAAAGTAAAATCCTTATTATTCATGCTTCCACCCATCCTGTTGAAAGCGAATATACCATACCTGCTTCGTGATTCTTCCTACATTCTTTTATTCCACAACAAAATGCTTGAACATATTGTTGTCCTCTATCATATCTGATTAATTGACAATAAGGGCATCTGTAACTACTCATTCTTCCACCCCGAACATATCACAAATACAATCAGGACATACTAAAATGTGGTTGTAAGTTTTAATTTGTCTGAAAACTTTCATAGATTTGGTAGAACTGTATGAACTTCCACTATGGCAGAATGTAGCATATTGTAATACATCATATTTACAATGATGACAAGACACATAGATTCTATCTTTTTGAAATCTCTTTCTAGGTCTAAGATTCATGTCTTTCTTTTCAGCAATTATATTCATATGTGGGTTGTGTTTATATTCCATTTTTTCATTTCTCCTTTATCTCCGCTATACGCTTCGGCAAGCCTTCGGATAGAGTGTTCGCATATCAATGCTTTCATTTCTGATTATTTTCCTTTCTGATAGTCTCTAAGAAATCTTTTGTAATCTTCTGAAATATTTTTTTCCTGTTCAGGCTGGGCGATAGGGATATCAGATGTTGGCTTCAACATT
>Ga0209337_1000141_pt1 | contig 58041 bp, 42 predicted proteins | sample LinPmetageLP53_FD_184044 | JGI IMG/M metagenome (GOLD analysis project Ga0209337, IMG submission 184044) | Marine viral communities from the Pacific Ocean - LP-53 (SPAdes) (version 2) | ecosystem: Environmental > Aquatic > Marine > Oceanic | place: Pacific Ocean | collected 2010-02-08
CCAGTCTGGACGGGGTAGGGCCTTGCAGGTCCGTGCCGGTAAGTCCTCCTTGGAACTACCGACATCGTCATTCGTTGCATCTGAGGAACAGGTACCTCTGATTGAGAAGGTTATTGCTAAGTCGGAGAGTTCGATGTGGACTTCCTTTGGCCCTGCTTCTCTTGAAGCATCAGGCAACATCAGTGGTGTTGACCTGTATGGGCTCAGCAAGGCCGACAAGATTGTTGGTAGTGGCTTGAGTTGCAAAGTGGTGTATCGTCCTCGTGACAACGAGTTGGCCCTCATGGCCAAGAACACGAACAAGGGCAAGATGTTTGCAACAGCAGAAGTCGAGGCCGTGAGTGGGTCTAAGGAGTCATATGAATCTAACTTCGCACACTGGCTCCCCGAACTCCTCACCACTGTTCCTGATACAGTCGTACAGTTCCACATGGGAGAATCGGCTCCATTAGTCATCCGTGACCAAGACGGCTCATATCTCCTACTTGTGTTCGACCAAGAGGTGGAATCATGAGAAGAGATGTGTGCTGGCTTTGTGGTGGCAAGTTGATTTGGCAATGTGACTACGACTTAGAAGACTACGGCTACATGGGCGTCGAAGGTATGATTGCTACGCTTGTCTGCTCCGACTGTGGAGCAGATGTAGTGTACACTCTTCAAAACGAATTGGAGGAAGAGTAATGTCTTTCTGTGTAGGGTGCGGTGAAGCGTTCGTGCAACAGGAACTGGTCGACGGTGACTGGTGTGAAGCCTGTTGGGGAGCGGAACCTCGTGTAAAATGCAAGCGGCCACTTAAGCACCGTCCGAAGATGGAAGGTGTACTACACTGTAAGGCATGTGCAAGAGAGCAAGGTGAGGCTGATGATAGTTGATGCTTACATTCCACATTACGAATCTCGTGATGTACTTTACTGCCGCTGGCGTGACAAGGATGGCTCTCTCATAGAGAAACATGTGACTGATTTCGAGCCATACTTCTGGGCCAAGGCTTCTGACAAATACAAGTTGAGCCGCATGGTAGCGGCATACCCCGGTGCTCGCATAGATTGGGACCAAAAGGGCGTCGGGCGAAATGAGGAAGAACTCGTGAAGGTTTTACCATATCGTCACAAGGACATTTGGAGTATGAGAAAACAAGTTGACACTTGGGAAGCAGACATGAAATTGTCCGACCGCTACCTCATAGACAGTTGGGCACAGATGCCTGATTGGAAGCCGAGAGTATGGCACATCGACCTTGAGTGGGACCCAAAGGATAAGTTCACCACTGTGATAGGGATAGCCGACAGTCAAAGCGGAGAGCATGTGGTCTTCTGCTGGTCAGAAGAATCAGCCGAACAACTCAGGGAATGGGAGTCGGTTGAAACGACCCGCTCTATGGATTGGGAAAACAGTAAGGGTCAGGTATCTGATGTCACATACCGCAGAGTACTGTGTAATTCAGAGAAAGCCATTTACACTAAGTTCCTTGATTATCTTGAAGAGTGCAACCCTGATGTCATTGTTGCGCACGCTCTTATGTGGGCAGACCTGCCTCATATCATCGCTCGTTTAAGCGACCGAAAGGTGCTTGGGAAAGATGCTTATCGCCGCCTCAGCCCTATCGGCAGGGTGATGAAGCCCGATGAAAATGGCTACAAGAAACCTACAATGCAACCAATCGCTGGTCGCCTGTGCTTTGATACAGCCGCCTCACTTGAGAGCGGTACAGGCTTTGAGCGGGTATGGAAGGACAGCGGCAAGCCTCAGTTGGCCAGCCGTAAGTTGGACTTTATCACAGGGCCGAACCTATTGGATTACGGTGGTAAGTTGGAAATGTCCGTATTCACTGGTTGGTACGAACGATTCGATGAGTTCGTTGACTATTGTATGCGAGATGTAGCATTGCTCAAGCGTATGGATGAGGACAACCACATACTTGCCTTTTTCTTCGCTCTCCAACGAGTATGTGGTGTGGCTTTCGATTCAACTCACAATGTCACCAGATTTGCAAGAGGACTCATTGGTCGCCGTACAGACACTAAGGCACCTACCAATATCGACATCGAGCCAGAAGACTACCCCGGCGGCCACATTCCTGCCCCTACCCCCGGTCGATACCAAAATGTCGCCGTGGTGGATTATAAGCAACTTTATCCCTCAATTATTCAATCTCACAATCTCAGTTGGGAGTCCCGTGTTGACAGAGAACTACGCTTTGAAGACGATGTACGGGAACTACCTGACGGTACCTGTTGGCGACAAGGTAAGCCTGCCCTGTTGCCAAGGATTGTCACCGAGTTGGTCAAACTCCGTGACGAATACAAAGGCAACATGAAGACGGCCACTGACCCTATCGAAAGGTCTGGTTGGAACACCATGCAACTCGCAGTAAAAAGGTGCATGGCGTCACTATACGGTATGTGTGCAAGTACTTACTGGGGATGGGCGGCCCCTGACATCGCCTCTGCCATCACAGCCTGTGGCCGTGAAGCAGTCAAATTTCTCATGGAGGAATCCGAGAAGCAAGGCTACAATGCACTGTACGGTCACACCGACTCGGCCTTCGTACAAATCCCATTCGACGAGGTGCCAGCACTTGCTAAGCATCTGACACAGACGGTTCAAAGAGAACACCAAGCCAGTCACTTTATTGTTGAATTTGAAGCGTTCATGCCATACTGGGTGACTGGTGGTAAGAACCTGTACTATGGCATTTGCTCATGGCCTCCAGAGGACGAAGGTAAAGCCAAGTCCGCACGCTGGGGTAAAATCAGTACTCTATCTCCTGTGTCGAGGACGCTTGAAAAGGATGTGCTGAACATGCTTTGCGAGGGTGCTGATGAGAACGAAGTGGTCACTCATGTGAGGGAAATATCCCTCCAAATCAAATCAGGTGATATTGACATACCTGCGGTTTCTGGCGTCACTCGTATTCAAAAGGACCTGTGGGAGTACGCTGAGAGCGTAGGTGTCCCCGGTGTAAAGGGTGCACGATACTACAACCTGCACCTTTCTGACCAATTCACTCATCCCATCTTCAAGAAAGGCGACAGTGTCAAATGGGTCTATGCAAAATCTGACCCAAGCGGCAGGCATATCGATGACATCGTAGCCTACCACGAAGCAGAGGACCTCGACGGCTTTACTCTCGACCACGATAAGATGGTTCAAAAGTTGGTTGTTGATAAAATCAAACCCATGTTCAAGGCCATGAAGTGGTCAACAGACTATGCGAGCGGTATGCCTCGCCCCAAAACCTACTGGTAGGGTTAAATATCAGAATAAGTTAGGTGCCTAATATGCGAAACATTGATGATGAAATTGTGAAAGCCGTTGAGAAAAACCCCGGACTAAGTCGTGGCGGTTTGATTAAACAGAACAGTCCACTGCAAGATAGAAACAAGCAGTACATAGGTTTGCGATTACAACACCTTTGTGAAAATGGTTTGATAAGTAAAAAGGGCGAGCGTAAGGGCACGAGGTACTATCCGTGCACAGGGTCGGGTATGTACGACCCAGTTGGCTTTATGAAAAACAAACAGACCTCGCAGAAAATCATCGATGTATTCGATGAGGTCAAGCGTATGGTCGTCAAGAAAAACCAAGCGTACGGTGACAGTATCTTCAAGCCATCCCGAGTCTTTTACAAGGGCTCTGCTGAGCCCGGTGATTTGATTCGCATACGCATGGATGATAAGATAAGCCGCCTGATTCAGGGTGACAAGGACATTGGCTCTGACGAAGATGTCATAAAAGACCTGATGGGCTACTGTGCTATTCTTTTGGTGACCATGCGAGAAGACAAAGAGCCGCCACAGAGTTCGATGAGGGATTACTTTGAGTCGTGATTGGTCCGCTTACGCCAAGTCCACCTACCAATGGTATCAAGGTCACGAGAAGATGCTTCGTGTGACGAAGTCGAGCCTTACCTCTGACTTCTCTTTCTGCCCTAAGCAGTATGAGTACAAGCGCATTGATGGACGGAAATCTCCACAGACAGATGCCATGATTCGTGGTACGAATGTTCACGATGCAATGGAGCACTTCTATTTGCATGTCAAACCTGTGTATAGAAAGGCATACGGGTTGGTCAAGAAGAAGGACCGTGAAGGCGCAATGGAAGCACTCATGGCCTGCTTACCACAGCCAGACGAATCGTACACGCTGGGCGAAGAGCCAATTCTGCGCCAACGCATAGAGTGGGAACTCGTACGCCTTGAAGCAGACCCTGACAGGTTCCTGCCAATCATCAACGAATTGGAGGTACATGCGTACCAAGATGTGGTCTTTGAGTTCAATGGTGAAAACATCACAGTACCTATTCACTTTGCAGGTAGCATCGACAGAGGCTATGAAACGGAAGAAGGAAAGGTCGCCTTGATGGAATTGAAGACTGGTAAGTGGAAACCTACTAACTTCAAGATACGAGGTATGCGTACTGAGATGGCCTTTTACATGGACCTCTTGCAGAAGGCAGAACACCCACTGAAAGATGTGACCCATTGGGGTTGGTTTTATCCAGCAGGAGAACGGCCCGGTGAGCATGGCACGCAGAACGATGTGACCTACGAGAAAGTGAACCGTCGCTACCTAACCTCACTAAGAAAACAACTCAGCAATCTTTTGGAAGCGTACTTCACAAAGAATTTCAAACCCGACCCAAGTCCCGGAAAGTGCGCTTGGTGCGAATTCATAGCAGAGTGTCCTGCTTGGCAGGATGACGGTGACAAGTATTGGAAGATGCCGCCGACTCGCCTTGAGAAACAAAGAAAACGAGAGGAGGCCCAAGAATGATGTTGCTACCCTATGTGACAGAGGCAATTTGTTTCTGGATTAAATCAAAGTACGGCCGACCGTCGGTCGTGGGGTGGAGTCACCTTGACAGTGGAGTAGTGAACATCAAGACCTTTGATGAAGAGGTTGAGATAACTTTGGACTACTCGCTACTTACCCCCAAGGGTACGGCTCTTCGTACCATACTCACAAACATTGATGCTTTTTTGGAGGACTGGGTGAATGAGGCTGAAACTTGATTACCCTCGTGAAGTCCTTGAACTCAGCACCGAGAAAGGAAGAGGGTTCAGGAAACTTGTGAACAGCAAGAGTGACTTTGAGAGGTACTGGCGTGGTAAGAATGGCGTGTCAAACGCCTACACTACCGTGTATGGGTACCGGGCCACACAGGCCCCACATCATCGCAGAGTAAATCTATACACTCCTATCATCCGCCACTTTGTGCTGGACTTCGATGCTATCAATTTTCGAGATAGGAATCGTGGTTTGGTCGAGCCGGAAGAGCCGTTAGAGCAAGCCATCAGACTTCACCGTCATTTACTTGACCAGAACATCAGGCACGGTGTATGGTTCAGCGGCGGAGGCTACCATGTATGGATAGCCTTAGCAGAAACACTCACGCCCTCAACGGGTTCACAACTGTCTGCAATCAAAGAATCTGGTATGCGGCAGGTCAACGACTGGGTGAAAGAATTTGACCTGTATTGTTGTGACCCTGCTGTGCCATTTGATACGAGTGGCTTAATCAGAATCCCCAACTCGTTCAACGCCAAGCGGGGTTTCTGGAGCATCCCCCTTTCAACAGAAGACTTGGAGAAGGGGTATTTACACATCGTACAGCAAGCAAAGGTCCACAAAAGTGGCTATGTTGAGTACGGTGCAAAGGGTATCGCTCTTGAAATCCGCAAGGTCGCAGACAAGGTTGAAATCTTCAACCCTCAATCCGAGGCACTCGACTTACCTACGGTCAAGATGAACGATGTTATCATACTCCCCTGTCTGAATCAGGCGGCCTGTCAAGTTGGGGGCAACCCCAGCCATGACGCCCGTGTTCAGTTGGTCAAGTATCTGGCCAAGCGTAAGCGCAACTTCCTCTCCATCGAGCATTTCTCAAATGCCGACCTCCGCTCACACGGAGAAGAAATTGTCGACTACATTATGCGACTTCAATGGGCTGACCAAGACGAAGGTGTCACACGGTATCAGGTTGATACCATTGTCACTAAGGATTATCCTCAAACATGCAAGATGCTGTGGGGCAAGGGTTTGTGCCTTGGTAAATGCAGGTACTGGGACAAGACAGGGAGTGTGGAAAATGCCAACTGATTGGTGCCGTTTCTGCGGAAAAAAAGTAAGCCTATCTCCTTCCATAAGGAGAAGGAAGAAACCCATGTGCTATGTATGTCGCTCGGCAGGCGCTCCAGACGAGTTCAGATGTAAAGGTACCAATTCAAGTAAAAAAAGGTGCAAGCAGTGGGCCCTTGAAGACAAGAATTATTGTATTTCACACAAACATCTGGAGGACAAAGAATGAGCACACCACCCCTAATCGTCGATAGTAATGAACGAGGCCCTCTGTACGAAGCAGTGGAGCGCATGGCCCGCAAGGAGGGCATCTTAGTCAAATCTCAATTCCTACAAGGGATGGGTGATTACAAAGCAGGTGACGGGCATGTTGAGTGTAAAAGCCTAAGTGATTTCTTTCAGTCCAGCCACAGCGGTCATTTGTGGCGACAACTCGATAACCTCGATGCTAACTGTGAGCGTGTGTTTTTGGTCGTACATGGTGACATTGCCAAGTACATCAAGATGGCACAAGCACGAGGCAAGAAAGCCTCTTATTCACGGGTCACCAACGAACTGATGGGTACCTTTGCCCGCATCATGGCCGACTTCGATTGTCACATTTACAAAGCCAAAGACCATGTTGAGGCCGCCATGTTCCTTGTTAAACTGCATCAAAAGTTGCATAAACCAGCCAGTAGGCATGGGGCAAGAGCGGTCACAAGGGTGTCCACAAACGATGTTCGTGAGGACATGTTGCTTGCAATTCCGGGCTTTGGTCCAGATTTAGTAAGTAAGTTAATCGACAAGTGTGGGAGTATTGAGGAGATGCTTTATATGGAATCACTGAAACGGGTCAAAGGTATGGGACCTGTATTGCGACAAAGGCTCCTCGATGTTCTTACATCGGAAGAAGCAGTACGGATAGAAAAGACATACCAGAAACGGAGAGAATGAAATGATGGACCACAACGCAGACAAGTACGAAGCCGTGCAACGATACCCGATTTTGAAGGGCTACCTCAGTCACTTTAGAGAGGTGAGTAAAAACAACGAAATACCCGGCATGCTGTCATTCTTTTACATCCTTGGGCAGGTTTCCCTGCCTTTTGTCCGAGTTCCAATCGGTGGAAGCAACATCGATAGCAGAGTCAGCGTTTTCTGGATTCAAGACACACGGACAGGTAAATCGGTAGCATTTGAAATCGTACAGCGTGTCTGCCGTGACATCGGCATAGAGGCTGTGGATTACAGTACTGGTACAGATGCGGCCCTTGTGGGCTCATTCGTACAGGAGAACTCTGATGAGCCCCCTGTTCAAAGGCCCGGTGTTTTAGCAGGGCGAAAGTGCATGAACTTCGACGAAGGTAGCATCCTCCTCAAACCTAACCAGCATTCTGAGGGAACAGTTCTGTTCTTACAGACGGCGCTCAATGCCGCAGGTACTGGTCGGAATGTATTGACCAAGCACTTGCGTGACGGTACAATCAACATCAAATCAGAAGTATCACTTTGGATTACGACATTCCCTCCGAAAGGAATCAGAGAGCATGTGCTGGACAAGGGTATCTTCCAAAGAGTACTGCTCTATTGGCGGGACTGGACCATCGAGATGAAGCGAGAAGTAGCCCACGAACTGGCGGCAAGTGTTCACAGAAGAACAAAGCACTCTGTGTCTTACAATGAGATTATCAAGTTCTTTGACGAACTTCAACTAAGTCTCCGCAGAAGAGTCTGTGACTTGGCAGGTATCACGCCCTTGCAGTGGGAAGAGGCTGACGATGACACTCAAGAAGCATGGGCTATGGAAATTATAGATGAAATGTTCACAATCGACGATTCGTATGTACCTGCTCTCATCAGTGCGATTGACGAATACTATCACTTGGTCGAACAAATGGACCCTCACAAGCAAGGTGTCTGTGCATCGTTTATCATGGGACTTCAAAATTACACCAACATCATCGCCCACCACTTTGCCATGATTGAAGGCACATGGGTTGTCCGTGGTGACCACATTGACATGGCTAAGGAAATCTTGTATGACCTATATCACAACCTCATCCACTGGCTGGAAGCAGAAGTGAAGGTCGGGATGGGCGTCAAAGAAGCCAAGAACATGGAAATCGGATGGAAGAAGGGCTACTTCGCCTGTCAGCGTGTTGACTTCGACGATGCCCGTGGAGAGGGCTGGGTCAGGAAGACAGAACTGTACACTTCGTATGGTAAGAATCAGAATCTCAGTAGCAACAATTCAATCAACAAGCGGTACAATGACTTCGGTGCCAAAATGTTTGAGGAAACCAGTCACAAAGTCAAGAAGTATGTACGCCTACGCAAGGAGCATCTCAAGGGAGGAGTCCCGAATGAGTGAATGCATGGTGTGTGGTGACCCCGGTCATGGTGATAATTTCTCGCAGTGTGGCATTGATTACAAGGGTCGACCCAAGCATATTTGTCCGCCATGTTCAAAAGTCGTGAACGAAGTCTTTGCAATTGTCGGGAGGCCACTGGTATGACAGGAATCTTATCTATTGACATCGAAACAAAAAACTTCTCACACGAGATAGGCGGCTGGGGCAACACGCATCTTTTCGAGCCTACCGTGGTTGCTACATGGGACGGTACTGATGGTACCGTGTATTGCAACAAGTCACAAGCAAAGGAATTCCTTGACAAAGGTGTCAAGGTAAAACCCCTACACTCAGAAATACTTGGTAAAGACATAGAAGCACACATAGCCAAGGGTGGCAAAGTAATTGGTCACAACATAGTGGGCTTCGATTTACCTATTCTCAGAGATAGCCTCGACTGCTGGTCAGCAGGTGATATTCTCGGTAAGGCAGGAGATTGTATCATCGATACTTCTGCGAAATTACGGTCGGCCACAGGGTCGACCATTCCGTTAGCAGACGCATGTCTGCACACCCTTGGTAAAGGGAAGACAATGAAAAGCCACGACGCTCCGTTGGAGTGGCGCAAAGGCAATTATGGAAAGGTGGCAGACTACTGCCTCAAGGACGCTCAACTCGCATACGAATTATGGGAGCATGGGAACAAAGAAGGATTTGTTAAGGCCCGTTGCAGAAAGACGGGCGTTGTCAAAGAATTCGACATACAATGGTAAGAGAGGAATACACATGACCGAGAAAAAACAAACAGCACAGAGCCTAAACATCAGAGCCGCCAAAGCAATTGCCGACACAGTTCGGTCAACGCTTGGACCAGCGGGGATGGACAAAATGATGGTTGACGGAGGTGGCAATGTTATCGTGACAAACGATGGCGCTACCATTCTCCAACAACTTGACATCACCCACCCCGGTGCGAAGATGATTGTTGAAGCCGCAAACACGCAAGAAACCATGTGCTACGATGGCACAACGACTACGACAATTCTGGCTGGCGAACTGCTGGCTAACACACAAGAACTGTTCAACAAAGGATTGCATCCTAATGTAGTCTGCAAAGGGTATCGTCAAGCCGCCAAGTGGGCAGTGGAACACATCAACGGCATCACCGTCGAAGACATCGAACCATACCTATCGCAAGTGGCGAAGACCGCTATCACAGGTAAAGCACTGGAGAGCAACGAGGCACAAGTCAGTGCCCTCTGCGTTGAGGCAGTCAATCGTGCCAAGGGCGACATCAAGCGCATCAGCGTCGTGTGTCAACCGGGCGGCTCACTGGAAGATTCGTACTGCTTCTCTGGCAAAATCTTGAATCAGACCTTTATGATGTCGAGCATGAAGAACCAACCTACACCGCAGGTGGTCCTTATCAACTCTGGACTTTCCAAGCAAGAGGACAGCGTACAAGTCAATGTGTCGAATGTTGGCGATTACAAGTCTTATCAGGAATACGCCAACAAGGACATCTGGCAAGACAAGGTGGAAAAAATCGTCGACATGCTACCGAAAGGTGGAGTTGTCTTCTGTCGTGATTCGGTCAACGAACTGGTTGCGGCCTTGCTTTCCAAGAACAACATCAGTGTTGCTCAGAGAGTCCCTCCGAGCGACATGGAGGCCATGGCTATCCTGCTCGGTACAACAGTGGCTCACTCAGTCGAAGACTTGAATGGTGCTGACCCAGCAGGCAAGGTGCTTCAATTCACCATGGGTGACATGCAATACATTAGCATCGAGGATGTCGATGGTGGAGAAAACAGCGTCACTACCTTGGTCTTACGGGGAGCCACTCGTCAAACACTCGACGAAACAGAGCGGGGATTCGACGACGCATTAGGCGTAGTCTGCCTTGCTTTCAACAGCGAGCGTATCGTCAGAGGAGGAGGTTCGTCTTACATGAACGCCGCTCTCAACCTGCGCTCTCGTGCCGCCGAAATCGGCGGTCGGGCACAGATGGCCATCGAAGCCTTCGCCAACGCCTTGGAGAGCATTCCTGCTACCATTGCGCAGAACGCAGGTCACGACCCGCTGGACATCATCCTTGAGTTGAGGAACGAACACCTACAAGGCAACTTTGATTACGGCCCGGATATTTACAACGGCGGTACAATCTCAATGGGAGGGGCGAATGTATGGGAACCGTACGAACTTGTGAAGCAGGCTATTCAGTCAGCAAGCGAGGTCAGCATTAGCATCCTACGCATCGATGACATCATTGGACGGAAGTCTGAGGATTGACATCCCCCGCCGCTTGTTGTTCTTGGCTGAGACTGTATAGGTCAAAAAGCATTTGCTCGTATTCCGCTTGGTCTTCCGATGGTCCGACTGTATGTAATTCTGAGAGGTCGCTTCTGAGTTCAGGGTCTGGGTGGTAATACTCAGCCCCTTGATACACGGGGCCGCCCATCCTGTCAAACCTTTCTTCGGCAGTCATGAAACCAGTTGGGCTACTGCTGTCAGGTGTCAGGCTGTAAGCGCCGAATTCGTGACCTATTGACCGCAAGGGGTAATAGGAATTTTCTGCTTGGTCTAATTCTAAATCGTGGAAGGTTTCAGGGTATCTTTCATCGCCGTAAGGGTCTAAATCTATACCTGCTCTTACCAACACATCGCCTGCGGTATTTGGCCGGAGGCCGAATGGGTGGGGTTTTAGTGGAGGGTATTGTTGGGTCAGCCGCTCAATGTTCTTTTGCTGTTCTCGCTCTAATGCTTCGATGTTAGTTTGCTGTTTCGCCCATTGTTCAATTTCATCATTGATGAGCCTATGTGTTTGTTCATGAGCACCGATTCTGGCTATGTCCTCAGCACCCTTGTCAAAGTCCTTTTCAAACATGCGGCCTAAAATTTGGTCCAAATTCACACCAACATAAGAGCCATCATCTTGTATTCGTGGAACTGACATGCCTCTGTAATAGGTACCATGCTCATCTTTTATTGGCCCTACAGGAAAATTGGGCAAATTTAGAGTATTTCTGTCCATGTTCTCGTATTTTCTCCTCATAGGACTATCTTCATCCATGTGTGAAAATATCGATGTTTTGAAATTGGCCGCATTGTGATTTCCTTCCATAAGGGCCGGATGATATTTTTTACTATGAGTATATCTGCTGATATAATCCCCTAAGTCAGGTTCGCCCTCGTGGTGTCCCCTATGTTTGCTTCCTATGCTTAAATCAAATTTGAGGATTGACCAAGCAACATCAAGTGGCCTGACCATGTACAGGCGTAGCCCTCAATGTCTAATCAAATTATCCTCTTGGCCTTTGAGAATGTCCTTCACGACATCGAGAGCAGAGCGTAGGTCGGCTTCCTTGATGCCGCAGTTGAATCCCCACACATTGAGATGCCGCACCAAGACTTCGGTCGATAGGTTAGCCCCACTGCCCTCAGCAAACGGACATCCACCAAGACCACCTATGCTTGAGTCGAACTGTTTGATGCCACTCATCAGGCCGCTTCTGACAAGACTGAGGGCACTTGCTTCGTCACCCTTGTGATGCAGGTGAAGAGCAGGGGTCAAGCCTTCGTCCTGAGCCATCTCTGCCCACAGCGCCACTTCTTGACGAGTGCCACAGCCTACTGTGTCAGAAAATACGACGGTCGTTCCAAACATCTTAGCATCCCGTAAGCACAGTTGCATCATTTGTGGTGAAACCTCGCCACTATGAGGCGAACCGAACGCCATAGAAAGGTACACTCGCACCTTCTCCTTGGGTACCTTGTCCATGAATGTCTTGTACATCAGAACAATCTCTGAGCGAGTCTTGCCCATGTTCTGAATGTTGAAGGTTTCACAGGGACTGAATACTATGTTGATTTTGTCGACACCTGTCTGTTGTGCACGGAGGAAGCCCCGCTTGTTCATGATAAGCCCAGCCCCTTTAGTGTACACGGCCTCTGCGTCAGCCATTTGTGGCAGAACCTTTGGGTGAGCAAATGAAACTTCTTCTATGTCTTTGATGCCAGAAGCGTACAGTTGCTTTATCAGAAGCCTTTTGGTTTCTGTACTGACCACAGTGCCCAAAGCCTGCAAACCGTCCCTCGGCCCGACTTCATAGACACTGATGTTCATTGCTGACCCTTCCGCAGACCATCCATGCACATTTCCTGTAATTCGGCACTGTCAGTGAAGAATACAACATCGGAGCCTAAGTCATTTGTGGCATACCAAGTGAACAAAAATCCGCAGATAAAACTCAAGATAAAAAACAGCCAAAGACTCATGTGCAAGGACAGAGCGGTGCAAAAATTAAACCTTCCGGTAGTATCGCCCTACTATGTCCCGTTCCGACAAGGCCCTACTCCCACTCGCATTGCTGACTGTCATCGGCTGGGTCATCGGTTTAGTCATGCATCACGCATGGCTTGAGAAATAAGCATGCGGGACAGCGGCCCGTAGCGTTTGGCCTTCAACCGCTTCTTTGCTTTCTTTGCCGACTCCTTCTGTCCTAAAGGACCAAAGCCACCATGCTTGCGAACATAGCCACACTGAGGGCATTCGTGATACACCACATGCTTACCATTAGCGTACCGTCCGCTAACAGACAAAGGTAGGGCTGTCGTACCACAGCACTCGCAGGTCTGCATCAAAGATTCGACAAGAGCGCCCATCAACTCACCGTGTGCAGGTCCAACTTAGCCCACGCTGAACCAGTGTACACGAACTTAGCATACTGGTTGATGGTCACATTTTGATTCAGCGTACCTGAGTCGAAATGCAGGTTGTGTGAACCAGCCGCATGATACACCTCAACGGTATGACCGTGCGGGAATGTACCTGTCGGATTGAGTGTGATTGCGGCTCCAGTTGTAATAATCCAAATGTTCGGTCCTGTGACGGTGACTGATTGGTTAGAACTGGTCGTTAGAACCTTGACTTCGTTTGGAGCCAACCGCCATGTGGCACGGGCCGCACTGCCACCAATGCTACGCATGGCGCTATACATGAGCACCGAATGCCCATCAGGGCTGTGTGTCTGCCACATACCTCCGAAGGGCGAAGCACCGAACCCACCGGCTGATGGTGATGAATAGATGCCGTCGATGTCGGAACTGTCGTCAAATGCGTTGGACGCTGTGACATTGCCAGCCGCTCCCTTTGTCAGGTGATGCAAGTACAGAGGACTTGGGCGAATGAAAGTACGCTTATCGTACACTGTCGGCGTGTTAAGAGAGGCGGTCAATGCACCTCCAGCAGATACCTCGTAAAGGAGGATTGCTAACACAGTTGTCTTCCTGTTATCTGGACCCGGTAGGTTGAGGAAGGTATTGGGAACTTGAGGCGTTTCACTGGCCGTGTCGGCAAGGGTACCGAACTCATACTTGATGTTCGCCTTGCCACTGTCGGCCGCCACATAGATGACACAGTAGGCTTTCTTTGCCACCGAGCCATGAGGAGAAGGAAGACTACCGGAGTGATTACTGGTCGTACCGATAGTTGTGGCCGTGGAAGTCGCACCCGGACCACCTGCGAATTGGTACACGATACCATCGAGGACAGCATAGCCTCCTGATACTGTGAGTCCGCCACCTGAGCCAACAGCCACATGGCCTTCTGTTCCACTGCCCGTAGCGTTCCTCGTGCCACCATAGCCGCCATCAGCCACTCTGAGAATACCGTTGCCGTGTAGGGCCTCGTATGGATTGGTAAGTGAGGGACTCGTGAGCCCGTCGCCGTCACGCAGACCTGTGGCACTGCTAAACCCTGTTGCGCTCGTATGTCCTGCTAATGGATTACTCATTTTAGTTCACCTCGATTATGGTTGCGAACCGCAGTTCGTTGTTGCTGGTCTTGCTGACCGATTGGAATGTGTATCTGAACAGCACTGTTGTGTCAGTAGCGTCGGATGGGTTCTGATATTGAATACACACCTCACGCAAGGGTAAGGTGAAAGCCGAAGACAATGGTAAGACAGCCTCGACATAGATGGTATGGTCATCCACGATGCGAGTTGTAGGTACGGCTGTGTAAGCGGGCCGTCCAGCACCGCCGTCCTCAGAAGTAGCCACTGTTCCGTCGAAACCAAACACGACTTGATTGATTCGGCTATTCAGTTGGTCAACCAAAAATCTGTTTCCGTCGGTTAGCAATGGCATATCATCCTCTCCTTGTGATTGTTTCTTGACGCTTAGGGTTTTGAATCTTGAGTAAAGCCACTTGCTTGGCCTGAGCCTCACTTGCGTTGCCACCGATAATACTGCGTGTACCGTGACCAATCAAAAAGCCAGCGGAGTCAACAATCGTATTTCCAAGGTCCCACTTGGTTGAAATCTTAAATCGCGCGCTGGCCGAAAACTCCTTTGTTTCAATTTGTCGACTGTGTTCGTCACCTACTTCGTCAAGCGAAACAATGTCACCTTGTTGGAAACGCTGGAGCAGGTCTTCTATACCACTGTCGAGCGAACCTATTTTGAAATCACTCATTTTCTCAATTAAGTGATGGCGTGCTTGCAACACATGATAGGTATCATCGTTTCCTTGTGCTTGATAGCGTACCTTTTCGGCTGGCTGTAAAGAAGAAGACCGAACGACTTTGTTGAGAATAATAGAGCCAGTTGCATTAGCGGCACTGGATAAGAAACGCTGACCAATTGACTTGGCACTGGCCCTTGAAATAGCGGTAGGTGCAAAAATACCTCCGGGCACCTCTATGATTCCATTCTTCTGAGCACTCAGGTCACCTACAACAACGGTGTTGTCATCGTTGTTAGCACGGACCTTGCCCCTTACAGTCACACTGTTGGGCAAACTCTTGCTCTTTGTACTGCTCTTACCATCTGTGACCATCTGACCGGTCAAATAGTGCATCTTGTTGTTTTGAAGTTGATGCTGATAAGTCAAATTACCAAACCTATCGCCAACAAGGCGGTGACCATCATGTCGACTGACGAAACGCATGGCTGTGACCCCATCAACCCCATTGAGGTCCTTCGCAACAAAGGTCCCACTGCCACGAGAGCGACTAATCTCGACAGAATTGAGTGAACTGGTCTGGTTATCACCTATTCTGGCGGCAAGGTCACTTGCACGGAGCCCTACGCTGGCTTTTTGAGTGATTTGTACCTCTGTACCGTCAAAACCGAGGTCAGAAAGTGATTTCCCCTTCAAATTAGGCAATATGAGTCTATTTCCTTTGGTAGCGGCCTCTATTTGACTTACAATCAGACCTTGTGAGGCATTATCTGCATTTACAAGCAGTGCAGGGGGCGAATCCCCTGCGCTAAGTGAGTCGTCCGAGTGAAATAGCGAACCGGTGTACCGGTGACTGTCTGTTTGCTTGTGAACCAGTTCGATTGTGTCCTCTTGTTCGACTAAAGTGTACCTACGGTCATGTGCAGGCGCAAAATCCGACTGAACAGGCTTTGCTACCTGTCTTTTTGAAGAAGATTGGGTGTACACAGCGTGCTTGACACCATTATCAACAAACCGTGGCTTGCGAACTCGCTTCATGATTGCACTTTGTACCGCATCAGAGCGGCCGGTTGAAAGATTCTTACCGAGAGCCATCAGCAATTCCACCGTTTAAGCGATGCGCCCTTCGGTGTCAACTTACCTTTTTTACTGGTCGGTCCTTTGACACCAGTCATACGAGCACAGAATGATTTTCTTCGCTTGGCAGACTTGCTACCCGGCTTTAATTTGCTGGGTTTCTTGGTGACAGGAGGCTTGAGATTAGCACCTGTTTTGCGCTTAGCGGCGGCCCGACCCTTGGCGTTCAGACCGCCTTTTTTGTTGTGCTTGTTGGGGTTGTACCCATGAAATGGTTTGCTTTTCTTTTTCTTAGCGGCTTTCAACACCGCCCAAGCGTGGTCCATAGCATCGTCCATGTCCATCACTCCGTGCTGTGGTCACCGCTGTTAAAAGATGTATCGCCCTTACTGCCCTTTGGGTGCAGTGTTTGACTGTGACGAGGCTCGACAGAATAGTCTTCCTTTCTTGCGGCATCGCTTCTGAAATGCTCCAGTGTGTTCTCACTCATTGTGATACGGGCGACTGGTTGCGTAATATCAGTCTTGTCATAACCAGACACATCAACTCCCAGAATCTTGGGTCCTTGGCTTACTGCGGCACTGTTAGCAGGATTGACGCTGTACACAGGTGCGTACGGTGGACTGCTTGGTGTACCTGTACGAGCCGAGGCCGCATCACTGGTATAAATTCCGTACTTACCACCAGCAGTAGCGGCGTAAAATGTACCTCCTGCTTGGGGTGCTCCTGACTTGACAGCCATGTTGGAACGGAACAACTGTACATGTGAGTTGTCCAAAACAAATGCTGGTCGAACTAAGAACTCAATTTCAGAGTCGGCGTGATTTATGTTATCGGTCACCGAAGTGTGATTACTATCTTGGTATGGGTTAGAGGAAGAAGTTGCTCCGGCCTCGCCCCAGCCAGTCACATCGAGTGCTCCTGCCCTGCGCTTCCAATTCATAACATAGGTACCACCAAGAGCCCAGAATGAGTGTGCATCAGACACCTTGATGATGCCTTTTACAGGCTGTCCAGTCCAGTCCAACGCAGTCATATCAAGGTGACCAAGTGTACGATTGCCGACATTCATTGCTCCTCTGAGTGTCGTCCGCTGACCAACATCTCTGTTGCTGTGTAGGCTGTGCGCTTCTGTCGACATAACTACATACTCACGGCTCACACCGTTGTTGAGTTCACCGAGCGTGTCGACATCTAATCCAATCCGCACACCGTCACCGCCGACAGGCTCTGCAAGCATGGTGTCTGTTGTGATTGATTCAGTCGTTTCATTGACCATGGCAGTCGGCTTGAGAAGGCCATCATCATCAGCAAGGTCGAGGCGTGCACTGATACCACGGTCTGTTTCACCGGCTTGCAGTACATCGTTTCTTGGGCGAACCAAGCCTTTGCCGACAGTAGGCTCAGCAGTGGGCTGTGATAGCACCAGACCTGTTGGTTCAACAGACTCTGATATATCCATCAGCAAACTCTCATTGAAATGCGTAGGCCATCGTACGCCACGCCCATCCCCTCGGTCACCTACTCGCATGGCGTTCGTCGGGTTGAACCAATCCACTATAGCCATAACCGCTACATCGTTATTGGCTGTGTTGGAATTGCCACTTTGTCGGTCGGTACTGGTGGCGAAGAGGCCATTCGCTTCTGGTCGATTGCTACTGCCGCCGTCTTCGTATGCATCTTCTGGGTCCCACGCAGGAGAAATACCGAAGCCACGCACTGGGAAGCGACGGACATCTTCTCCACGAGTGTTGCCCCACCAATCGACCATGTAGTAGCGATGTGCTTGAGCAATCTCTGCAATTTCTAAGCCTGCCCTGTCACCTGCGTACATTCTTCGTACACTGGACGAGTTGCGGATTGTACGAACAGGACAGCCAAAAGCACGGGTCATTCTGCGTCCGTCGCTGTATCTGACTTGACGACCTAATTGGTCCTGATTAAGCAACGCACTAATTTGAGTAAGTCGTTCCAGTACACCTGTGTAGGTAGCAGGATAGTCTGAGTCAGCCACCCAACCGTCATCTTTGTTGTCTTGTTGAATAAATGGACCGTGGTAATAACCAAGCAAAGCATTGGCGTTAGCCACTTCTAAGTAGCCTCGGACATAGGGGGACCAGCGTGGGCGGTTGAATGGTTGACGCAGAGCAAAGCGGTAGCCAAAACAAGTGTTGCGGGCATCATCCGACGCTGTTGTCATTTGTGCGTATGTTCGCTCTTCAAGACCAGTACTGTCGTGGAAACTCACACAGTCAACTCCGAATAACTTCCCGCCCCATCCAATGAGTGTTTCAAGGAAACCATCTAAACGACTGGAGCCCGCTCCTCCTCTGGAACCACCCGGCCAATAGCCTGCGAAATTGTATTTGTCCGAACCAATAGTGCCTCCTTGGTGCGAAAGATTTGGGTTGGAATCTATTTCTGCGGCAGTACTGGATGCACCGGTTCCACCAACAATAGAAGTGGTTGAAATGCTGATTTCCATGATAGGGAAACGGTTAGTGGTTGAGCCTCCGTCAACACCATTGACGGTCGACGGGCTTGGATTGTTATCCATCTTACTATCGTCAATTACACCCCAAAGCGTTGAAACATACAACTTCGTACCATCATCGCTCCAATCAATACCGGAAATCCAAGGTGTAGCATCGCTATTGGTTTGAGAAACTGACGCTGACTTGTTAAGGAAATAAGTTCTCAAATCAAGTGTGACATCCAAAGAAGAAGTGGAAGTATCGTAAGGCGTCGACAGTGTGTACTCTCGGACATAGCCAGTCGCCCCACTCAGCCACATCTTTGTACCATCCGAATTGAACAGTATATCGCTGATTGTACCTGCACTAATTGAGGCAGAACTACCTTCTGAGTCGCCACTTGCTACCACATAAGCACTGGCCGCAGTAAATTGTCGCAAAGTGGAGGCATAAGCCATGTAATACTTGCTCCCATCATTGTTCCATGATACTGCTCTCACTCCATTGCCACCCGATGCTTTTAGGGAACCAGTGAGCGAAATAGTTGTTAAATCAAATGCAGTTGAAAGCGTTGCACTTCTTACGCCGTGAGTATCATGGAAACCAGCGATGAGCATTTTTGTACCGGTTGGGTCTAAGTCAAAGCCATCACAACTGCTCATGTCTGAGTCGCCTATACCTGAACTCTGTTGGTCGTATGTACCGTTGGTATTTGCTATGTCAATCTTAGAAAATAAGATGTTATCAGTATCGTAGTCGTTGTTGTGTCCACGATTGGAAACAATGATGTCATCTCCGACCACACGAATACCCGTCATCCATGTAGTCGTGTTTGCAATCATTTGGAAATTTATACCTCTTCGGTTGGCAGTCGTACCTACGGAATCAGATATTTTTTGAAGTGAATATGTGTCGGTGACCGAGGTGGGTGGCCTAACCCAATTCATTCCAAATACGAACGGGCCCTTAGATGCCGCATAGAAGAAGTCATTGTAGTGAATTGTTTCAAAGTGTTCAGGGACATTGTTGAGTCCTTTCTTGAGAACAGGTGTGTCTGTTGCTCCGTTCTTGTCATAGAACCCTCTGCTGTTGTCATCGGAGTAGTAGGTGAACGGACGACCTAAGTTTGGATGCCACATGCACAAATAAGCATCGGCAAGGTGTAGGCTATTGGTGTCACGAGTCCCGTTCATCGTCTGTGGCATAACCCGAGTGGTCATACTTACGAGCGAATTGGTGAAAATTTCATCTGCCCTTCGATTGTCATAAGGCCCACTCAAACGAATAATTGTACCGTTAGTCAAGTTATCAAAGAAAAGAGGAGTCACTTCTGTGACGCCTTGAAATTGCGTAGGTGCTCCGAGAGTAGCGTGCGCTAATGTTCCTGTTCGGTTTGTGTAGGTGGCCGTCTGCCTTTCTCCGTTAGCATCTGTGTATTCCAAAACCTCTCCGTAGTATGCCTTGACTGGGAAAAGTTCCGCATTATCCACATTGACTGTACTGCCTCCAGCAGATGAGGCTGTGACCTTAGCATTGGGGTTAAGAGAACGAACACGATAGTGCTCTGCGTAAATGTCAGGATAGCATGTAGGATAACCAGCAAGTGTGATTTGAGCGCCTACCGCACCAAAGGTAGCCCTGTTCATCTGGTAGTAGTGGTCAGGAGTATGCCATTCAAGGTGCCTAAAATAAGTGGCGGCGGATGCGGTTGCTCCATCCTTGTGCAACATTGCCCACCAAGGCACTGTAAGTGTAAATCCGGGTGTAGTTTGAATGAACATGTTGGGATGATAAGGTAAGGTGCGCCTACTAAACGCAGGTGATGTAGTTTCTTCCACTCCGAGAGAGTTGTAGTTAGCCAATGGAGGTAGGTTTGTGAATTGACTTGAGGCATCAGGGTCAAGGTCGAGCATGATTTCATTGAGCATGATTTCACAACCTCTGACATCTGCCATGGTTGCTTCTGCCAGAATCAAGGTGTAGGCTCCGTTCGTATTGCTTCCATCGTCGTGAGCAATGGCGACCACGGTGTTCACCTGCTGACCAGTCAATTCTGTGACCTTAGTGCCAGATTCCGAGGGGGCCTCCACTGCGTCTGAATGATTGCTGTGATAACCAGAGAATTGTTGCTTGAACACATTTGGCTGAATAATAATCTGATATGCTCCAACTTCCATAGGGTCTGGGAAATGATTGTTGAGAGTGTAAGAACCAGCCGCCTCTAACACAATGGAGTGGCCTCCCTGTGAATTTGTCGTGCCTGCACTACCTTTCGATGCGGCTATCCCGTAGCCGTCGAATTTGACTTTGGTTTCAGTCAAAAGAGTGAATGCCCCACCGTGTATGTCGGACGGGCCGTGAGGGGCGGATGCTCCTGAAAACCAAACCAGCGGGTCACGACGATTAAGCCGTTCAAGTAAGTCAGCGCCGCTGTACTGACTTGACATATCATCCTCAAAGGTCGAAGAGGTTGTAATTTGATTTGCTTGGCCAAGGTCGTAAAGGCGTTGATAAGCAGGATGAGCATAGTGCCCCGGCATCAAAGCCATTGTTGGTGTGACATAATGGTGACCCATGCGTGGAATAGGCATAGGCGTCATCTTGGGTGCACTCAGAGCAGTGAAGGGAGTTCCATTAACTGCCGACCAGTCAATAGTCTTCATGTCTGGGCTGGCCCCGCTGTATTCGCTATGGTCACGCAACCGTCGAGAAGCAAAGAAACGAGTGCTACCGGCAGGCATGAAGTACGATGGTACAACCTTGAGTCCGGTCTTACCAGTCACAAAAGAAACAAAGTCTGGACTGTACACAACACCTGTAAATTTATTGGTTCCTTTGCCAGTATAAGAGGCTAACACGCCCTTGTTTGTTGCAGGGTCGTACACTCGTAAGAACCAACGACCGCCGCTTTTCTCATCGTCGGCCACCCATGTAGCAACTTCCGGTGTACTACCAACTGTGATTTCAGCACCCGAGTAGCCACTGTAAGTCAGTTCATCAACATCGTAGCGGTGCGTCATTGTCACACCTACACGAGTCACATGGAATTGCAAGGAGCGGTCATGTGGTTCGTATGCTGTGTTCAAAGGAGCATTGTCAGTATGTGACTCCCAGCCCTTTGAAGAACTGGCAGGGAACGCCAAGCGGTCATCAGAAAGGTCAGTACCGTCTTGCGACAGGTGTTCCCAGCCATTATTCTCCCAAGTAGGCCAAAGTCTCGGCCCATCGTAGGTTTCTTTGAATGTATCAGTTATAGATGGCTGTGCTTGAGCAGGGTGCATCAAACCACCAGAGCCCATGGTTTCGTTTTGGTAAGCCTGTATTCGGTCAAAGCCCGGTCGAACAATGATGTTGCCGGGGATTTCATCAGCGTTTGGTAGTCGAATCTTCATGTTGGGTGATATGCCAGACCCAGCGATAGCAGGGGATAAGCCTTCTATGTCACGGTCACTTACATGCCTGAAATCCATGATGACTGTACCCAAAGGACTGCCACCCTCAAGACGATGTTCTTGACCAGTGTCATCAACAACTTGCACGCTTTCAAATTGCAAATGCTCGTTAGGTATAATCAGAGCGTTTTCCTTTTCGTTGATGTGCTTCTGTGCCAATTGAGGATGGCTCAATTCTTGTGCTTGGATGATTGGGAACATAGCACTGTTCGTCGACTCAAAAGAGAATCGGCAATTGCCCAGAATCTTTTCTCCAACTGTCTTGTAGGACCCGCCGTCTTTGCGGACAGTCCAAGGTATCATACCGAGGCCACGAGCATTTGATGCAGGCATGGTTAAGTTGCCACCGTCCATTCGTTTCCATACTATGTGTTCTTCTGTAAAGTTGCGAGCCGCACTCTTTGTGTTGTAATACTTGTATAGCCCTGCGGATGTGCCATAGTATTCCGCACGAGAACTGACTCCTACACATTCCTGTACCAAAGAATCTGCCAGAGTGTGTAATTGGTTGGTCGGCATGATTGATTTGTCCCAGAACAAATCTCCCGTTGGACTCTGACAAGGGTCTGCCCGACTAACATGGCTGGCTGAGGTGACCCTTGCATTTGGATAAGCAACTGTGTCGACATTCGGATAGGCTGTGAAATCAGTACCTGTTCGGATGTTGGCCTCGACATGAGGACCTGCTGTGGCAGGAGCGTTATATCGGCTCTTGTTGTGGACTTTAGTTGTGTTCCAAGCCTGCGTACCTGCTCTCAAGATGTTGCCGTCTGCCTTGACAGAAAGCCAATCACCAGATGCAATGATGCCATCTCTGTCTGTTTTGGCTATGAGAGGCAATTCACTTTCGTGACTGACTGCTACCAAATGACGACTGGACAAACCATGTACACAAAAATCATTGGCTAAGGATGAAGGCGTTTCTGTAATACCAATTGGTGGTGAAGACGCCAAGCAGGTTTCAGCAGAGCCATACGGAGCGAAGCCTAAGAATGGATGCCAAGCCCCGAGCCCAGCAGGGAATTTAGTTCCGCCAATCGATGTACCGTTGTACGAATTAAGATACGAATATGCCTCTCCTGCCCAACCAACTGCTCCTATGGGCTTGGTACGGTCAACTGCGTCCATGAAGCCGTTGAAGTGCACCTGTGTCATGTGTTCACGAGATTGAGTCGTGTTGTTGTATTGATGTGTACCCGCTTTAGTCCAAACATAGATTTTGACTGGCCCATTATCTCCGTTGACCTGAGCGGCCGCTATTGCCGCTTTTGTTGTGGGGTCAACCAAATTAGTACTATTTGTGATACCGTTCTTACCAAGCGTGAAAGTTGAGCCACTGTAAGACACATAGGGAGCAAAGGCAGACTTAGTACCGTTGCTTACACGCAACCAACCGTATGTAGGTAATGTGGTTGGCAAAGTAGCATCTGCCTGTAAGGTCGCAACTGCACCATCTTCTGCGGTGTAGCCATCTGCTACTGCATCAAGGGCCACCCAACCATAGCGGTCTTGCTTGCCTGCGTGTTGCATAGTCGGTAAGAAAGTACCACCAATAGCCTTGAGAGGGTCTATACCGGGGAATGTATTGATACCTGCGGAAAGAACTGCGGCCAGTTCTTCTGCGTTCTGACAGCGTGTGGCATCGATGACAAAGATATTGCCATCAATGTCTGCATGAGAATAGGCTTTAGCAACCGCACTACTCACACGGAAAACGGATGGATTACGAGTATCTCCACTACCTGTTGCCAATCGATTGGTTGATGACGGATTTTTTACATTGCGAATAATGTGGTTGTCCAAGAAATGACCACCGGGGTGATAGCCTCCGTCCATGTGCCAAAGGCTGTTGGACGCTCTGGTGTTGGCTATGGCTCCTATGAAAGTACCTGCGTAATTCTTGAACACATCATCGAAAGGATGCGCATAAGCGACAGGACTACTCGGGCCAAAGTGCGTATCGTAGTACCGCCCCTTACCTGCCGCTTGCCCATAGAAGCGAGAATTAGGCATACCCTTGGTCGGTTCCCAATTGAGAATCCAGTTATACCCTGATATGTTGCTGGCTTGATACTCTTTAGTAGGCGGTAGGTTAGCAGAGAAGCCGTAAAGCGTACTGCCACCATGAGAAATTAGATTGGGTAGGAAGGATTCACCCGCAGGATGAGTGCTGGGTACTGCACTGTACCCGTTTCCTGTTGTAATAATATCAGACAACTGAGGTTCATACGACTGGAAGTTGTGAGGGACAGCCTGCCCCGGACCAAAGACCAAATAAGTCGTAGCGTCAGTGTTGATAGAACTGGCCGAATATCGTGCGTGAGGATGGGAAAAGCGCAGTACGATTGGGCTTGGACGATTGCAGTTGACTGTTTTTCCTCCACCTGCGTATGTGACTCCTGTTGAAGAAGCGTTCGTGTTATTTCCACCATCCAAGTCAGGACTCAGCATAGCGTCCTTGTTAAAGAAAGGAGGATAATGTTGTCCGTTGTGTTGGTTAAGATACGGTGTACCGGGGAACATAGCCAACATAGCGTTGGTATCGATGAGTGCATAGGAACCAGCGGCCTCACCTACATTCTGCATACCAGCAGAGCCAGTCGGTCCAGATGAGTATGGGTGAGTGTAAAATTCCTCATAATCGTTTTGTGTTCCATCGTTAATGTCAAGAGTGACTCCAGAGAAACCACCACCAAAGTACAAAGGTACCCACCTGTCAACACTGGAACGACCACCACGGAAGTACAGGAATGGCTCTCCATGGTGGCTACCTGTTGTACGAATGCCGTCACAGTCATGGAATTTCAAAAGATTAGCGTGGGCTACAAGCACATCGTCGGCGGCAAGGTTGGTGACAAAGTCAGCCGAATGATTGAGCAAATTTAATTTGTTTTCAGCGGCTCCTGCCTTGCTGACCGCTCTGGCCCAGTCTGTGTCACCTCTCCAAAAGACAACCTCTTCGCTCCAAGCGTTAGCGTCGTCAGACGCCGGGGTCATGGCAAGGTAAAGATACTCGTTAGATGGAAGCACCAAGTGGTCAGGTGTGGTGCTTGTATCTTTGGAAGCAATGTTGACCATCACAGTGTTGATGCACGGCGTGATTCGGTCACCGGGTAAGCGGATGTAAGTGTCCCCTCTGAGATTGTCACGCCACTGCTTGACATTGACAGAATCGTTAAGGCTGTCGACAAGTACAGGGGTTGCGGTGTTAGCATTGGGTCCACGATACTTTGTGGTGATGTGAAGAACAGTGGCCGGAATGTAGCCTACATCCAGTCTGACCCCAAGCAAGATTTCTGCCTCAGTCAAGCCACCCAAGTGATTTGTCCCTGTTGCCAGATTGCTTGCCGCCGCTTGAATACCCCAATCTTTGCCGACGGACGATTGGAATAGGTGTCGCAGAGGTGTGACCTTGTGTTTGGAACTGTGTGCCTTGATGCGTATAGCGTCAGGTGCTACGCCCCACTCTCCGAGCGTCTTGCCGTCTGGGGCCAAGTAAGATGTACAGTCGAATGAAGTTGCCCCTACATCTTCCGTGTTCGGGTCTTCCATGTTGATGGCATGATTGACTGCCGCCGCAATCACTTCGTCAGTGAGGAGCGAAGTGAAATTGATACGAGGGCTAAAGATTCGTGTGACTGCGCTGGAATAATCTGAACCGATGTTCTTTACTCCGTACAGGTAATGAACACCAGAAGCACCAGCCTTGGCGTAATGAGAGCGGCTCGTGTAGTAGTATGTTTCTCCATTGTTTGCTGTGCCAGCAACATCGTTTAGTTGGATAAGCCCGCTGTCAGGCAAACCAAGATAGCCCAAAATATCCGTGTGTGCTAAGTTGCTACCAGTGCCGTACGGAGCGGCTAAAACAATTTTGAAATTGTCGTTTGAGCCGTCCTTTTGGAAGGTAGCAGATATGCCCACAGCAGGTGAATTGTAAGTGTTCCAAAGGTTGCCACGGAAGGATTGCTTTGTACCACCAGTGTACTGACCACAGACATCACCTTTGCCGCTGATGTGCTTCCCTATGGTGAAGCCACCCTGTCCCACATCACGGTCATCGAAGTGAATGATGACTTCGTTGTCCAATGTAGGTGGCAAACGAGTCAAAGAATTGCCCAAAGCCTCACCATATTGCTTGTACGCCATTCTGATGGTGTGGCTATCTCCACGATGGTCGACCATGCGGATGCCGTACAGTTGTCCTGTACCCATCTTGTCGGGTCGAATATCATCATCAGGTATGTAGCCACCACCGCTCTGGTTGACAAGGCCATGTTGTTTTGTACCGGGGACCAAATCCTTGTCACCGTAAATGTAATCATAGCGAGTGGAAGCGCCATCTCTTCCCATTCCCCACTTACCAGCATCAGGTGCCCAACCCGGAATGCCTGCTTGCGTTAATCCGCCAAAGTTGATTCGGGCCTTTGCTTGTGTTCCTACTCGCAGACCTTCGACGAGAACCTTCCCATCTGACTTGGGCTCAAAACTGGAATTGAGGATAGTGTTGCTACTGCGACCAGTGGCGTGCTCATCTGTTGAGTGAGTGTTGATTGCGCCCGAGCCATGTACTTCTGGACCAAAGTCGAGTGTGTTTTGATAGTCTGCATCGACTTCCTCCATTGGTATGTACTCTCGGAGCGTAGTGATTGGGGCAAACGGACGACCAAACTTAGTGATTGGCATTGGTGCAGGATGCATGTTCTCACCATCCATCTCATCTGGCTGGCACCAGTAGTTGCGGAAACGCCCTCCGTGACCAATGAGATACTCTGGTCTGTACGGAGCCTGACCATTTGAGTTATCCATCCAAGCACAGAAGTTGCGACCAGATGCGCCGGGCACAGTCGAGTGAACTATAATCGAGTAGCCCTTCTTGCCTTCTGCGCTATTGACGACTCGGCCAAGGTGAGCACGCATGTAGCCCATGTGCGTACCTCGGTCATGGCTACCAAAGGCCGTATCAGAATTCCAAAAGGGAGCAGGGTCGTGTGTCGAACCAGTAGCGGCAAAGTCTGCTTTTTGGTGTGGAGCGGTAGGGTCTTTGCGAGGATTGGTGCTGGTTGCTGAATGGCCCTTTCCTAAATCAAACCTGTCTGCCTCACCCAAAAATTGGTCAGCCGGTCGTCGAGCATGAGTCCGTCCTGTTTTTGCTCCAGCCTGATTGATACGGCGGACAACCTCTTTTGCGGCCGCTTCTATGTCAGTGATACCTTGACGGACCCCTATTTCTCCAAAGTCAAGAGTGAGGCGGCGTACAAAATCCATTTGATTCCAATGTGGTAAATGTTGCAGGCGACTTTCTTCATGTCCAGACAAATCAAGAGTCGAAGACCGAATACCTTTCATTGACAAAAAGGCAGGGACTACCCGTGTACCATCAGGGGTATCAAACAATGTCGATACCTCGTCGGAAGAGGAGTCAATTTGTAAGTGGGTGCTTTCTGGTGAGCCATATTCTGTGACTGCATTATTTGTTCTTGGCATGGTTGCACTGACATTAGGTATGTGGTTGTGATAGCCTGTTGCATGTGTGGCAATTGTCACATTGAGTTGCCCTGAATTATTATGCGCCATAGCCGCTTCCATAAATTCAGACTTAGCAGTTGAGGCTGTTTCTTTGTCTTGACTTGGGAAGCCATTGGCCACATCAAGAGGTCTTTTGACCACGGCTGTTTCAGGACTACTTTGAACTTGCATCCAAAGGTCTTGGAAGGCAATAAACTCACGGTCATGGGCGACATCATAAAGCAACACACGAGCATAGTCTTCTGTACACTGATACGGGTCCAGATAGGCCACAGTAGGAGCCAGTGTAGCACTAAGCCCCAGTGCTTCGTAGTTCAACTCAATTGTTTTGTTGATGTGTTGAACAAAGTTGCGGCTCGTTTCCAAGCAGGAATTGCCAATCAAGAAATTCTCCATCGGTATGCTTTCACGAGGTGTGGTTGCAAAATCACTTGCTCCTCCGAGGAAACCTGTCCATACCTGCCCTTCGTTGAGCGTACCTCTGCTCTTACAGAACAAGCCCTCCACTGAATGTGGATTGGTATATTGCATGTTCATCCAGACGGTATCTCCGTCCCTGAGCCCACCGGGGCAGAATGGATTAGCCCATTTGGTATTGAGTAGTTGTGTGTCCAAAGTAGCAGGGAGCGTTGAACCAGTTGCATGAAAATCAACAAGTGTGATTTCTGTACCTGCACTTGGGTTAAAGCCACTATCAATAGTAATCAAAGAAAGCACATTACCTGTGCGTGTTTTGTAGTGTGCATGCTTGTAGGCACTTGCAGTGTTATCGTAGTAGCGAACTCGATATGCATGTGTGCTGTGAGAGGTGGTCGCTGGCCATGTTTCAGATGATTCAAGCGTGAGATTTGGACTACTGAAAGCCTCAACAATGCCACGGGCTCTTTTGTTTTGTACATGAGGTAGGTGCGGGTTTATGGTTGGTCCTGAACGGAACTCAACAGCAGAAACATATTGCTTCAATCCGTAGTCGATATTGCCACCTTGTGTCATTACATTTGCCCGGTCGTAATAGAACTCAGAACGCTGTTCAAACCCTGCACTTGACAGCGTTGGATTGTCAGCGATTGATTTGTAATTCATGTTTTGAATGCCTTGAGCAGGGGAAATTCGACTGCCTACCTGATAATCACGAAGGAAGTTGGAAGAGAACGCCCATGCATCATCCGCCGCCGCATTGCCTGCAACGGTCAGATAGTTGTTGGTCGTATCAATTGCGCTGTAAATCACCCACTCGCCATTCTTTGTAAAGGCAGAACGGAACCTGAGTGCGCCTCCAATGCCCCCTATGACAACAGGAGCGGCCGAGGGTATTGGGAAAAGACTTGCATCTTTCACATAGATGCGTCTGTTAGAACTGTCGTACTCTGCACTGATGGTTGTGCCTCGCTTGTGTTTCTTTTGGGACACAGGAAGTGAAAATGCACTGTTGACCTGTGGGTCTTCTGGTGCCACGCTCTTTGGTCTTCGACCAACAGGGTTGGGTGCCCATGTAGGGGCAGTATAGGTCGCATCAAGATGCAACTTCATGCTGTTATCAGGACCGGGGAATACACCTGCGTCAGGGTCATCAAAGAAAAATTCCTCAAACAGAGGGAACTCAATCATGGCTCGTGTACTGGCATACTGTGTGCCCAACTGATAATCATGTTGTACAGTGTCCAGTGTTTGAAAAAGCCTGTCGTTGATGGTCGTGCCGTCAGGAGCAATTGACTCTGCGTTGAACTTGTCATCCACTTGCAAATAGCCGCCGATTGCGATTGCCGTGCCTGTCTTCCAATCTGCAAACGAGGCGGCCTCTGTGCCGTCGAAGAGGACGAATTTGCCTGAGCCCAAATGTGTGGTACCAGAAGCAAATGTGAATACGCTTCCTGTCTTTGAAGCGTATTCTGCTGAGGCAAACAACTGATTGTCTGCCCCTTCGATTCCGGGCTTTTGCAGGAAGATTTTTCCTACCTTTGGAAAGCAGTAAGTTCCCCATGATGCGAGGTCAGTGGCGTTATTATTGAGCGGTACGACTGTAATGGTGGTGCTACCAAGCGCACTTACCTTCGTCGTACAGTCCCTACGAGTCGACCAGCCAAGTCGGGCTGTCGGACTCGGGTCCCAAGTCGGCTTAGTATTGACCGCTCCTTGTCCGACCCCGCCCATGGTCATGGTGACAACAGGGCTACCGGGCATGATTTCTTTCACGATGTGAGAGTCAGGGGCTCCGTCGCCTTTGATGTGTACTGAATTGGACAGAGCGTCTGCAACTAACCCGTGTGCTCGTAGGACTGTGTCGTTCTGAGCATTGCTATCAAAGTCAATGACTTTTCCACGACCAACAACATACTGAACAGTGACTGTGTTGGGCTCTGAATCGTCTTTGTTTGTCAGCATCTTTGTCAGTTGACTGAACCTGCGACGGTCAGACGGCTGTACGACAACCCGAGTTCGGCCGCTTTTTGTACGATGACCTATGATGTCAAACACTTCGTTGACGGCAGTGCTTTGATTGGTTGAACTGACAGCCTGCATCAACGGTTGATGGAACAGTTCTTCATTGTCGGTCACTGTGCCAGCAATACCTGCGCTGATGCCAATGGCTGTGGAAGACAGGCTTGTAATTGCACCAAGCAATAGACCCTTTTGGGTGTACACATTGAGTCCTACTCCGAATTTGGTAGTAGCGTCAACACCATCGACTGTGATTGAAGTAGCAGTTGCGGAATAGCCTCCGCCATTGTTGACAAGTACACCCGTACGAGGGCGGATTTCTTTCTTGAACTCCGCTTGAAAGTTCCCAGATGCTTCTAAATTCGGTGTAATTTGTTCGTTATCCGATGCTGAGATTACCAATTTATGGAAAAAAGATTTATGAACAGTGTTATCGTAAAGCGCAGATGCAATTACCTGCGGTGCTTTTTGTACAGAGTCGGTTGAATGTAGCGGCAGATAGTTGTTAGGAGTCAGGGACACATCTAACTGAGTTTCTGCAATGGTGCCTTCTGAATCATCGCCTATGAGGCCGCCATCCTCAATGTAAAAAGATGAGTCGGAATCAAATTCCAGCACACCACCCGGTGCATAGAGAACTGCTGTTCCAGCAGATATGTCTGAATGGATGAGGTCAACCATCTTAACGCCAGATGCCAATTGCGTGTTGCCACTTGGAATTGTTTTTTGAACCAAAAGAGCACTGCCACGCAACGACACATTGACAATTGCGCCTGTGACAGCGGCGGTTTGGAATGCTGATGTAGGTGCTGAGGCGAAAGTAATTGTCTTTGCACTGTGGTCGAGCGTAGCGGCAATAGACGATGCACCTGCCACCTCTCCTGCTATGCTGATGTAATCGGCACGAATGGTAGTTCCTGTTTTACCAAAGGCTTCTGTGCTTTGTAATTTAATCACGCTGGAAGAATAATTATGAGTCAAGCGTCCCGTAGCGGCGTGCTTCATACCCGTACCTGCAAAGTCAATTGCGTTGTAATGTACCTGTACGAATGGAGCGTAATCGTATGCTGAAAGACTGGGTACCTTGAGAATAGCCACTCTTGACTCAGTGGACGGAGTCATGTGACGAGTGTGTGCATCACCCGTAGGAGAAGTATCGCCCATGTTTCTCAAAGCAAATGGCTCTGCGTCAAAGCCATCGCCACCTATGGCAAGAAGGGCTCGTTGAGTATCATCGACACCGGCCATTCCGTTTTCAACAGCCTGAGTCGGAACAGAGGAAAAGGCCAACCCTGAAACATCGTATGGTCCAAACAAGTCATTGAACACAACAGGACTACCGGGTGGAACAGCATCTGACAAATCAGCGTACTGTGCGGCAAAAGATGCTTCCATTGTCTGAGCAACAGCATCAACACTCTGTTCGACATAAGCCGCTGTGGGCGTTGGCATTGTACCCATGAACGGGTGACCGGGGATGTGATTGAGTGTGTGTCGACCTGTGTGACCTATGAGGAAATTGTCGGCCATACGAGTGGTTGCAGAGAACTTTGAATACCCGTTATCTGTTGTTGCCATTGTTAGGGCAAACAGTAATCCATGATTTTCAAAGTCACTTTCATCGATGAGAACTTGTCCTTGGCGATGCGAGAACTGTGTACCTGTACCAGCAATCTGATACGGCTCTCCTGTACCCCCGTCGACCAAGCAATCACCTGTGACAATGACTCCGATGCCTGCGCCGTGTGCCATAAGCAAGCCTCTGCGGCCTGTACTGGCGTTGCTTGCATAATCCAAGTGAATACTTTCGACGGTCATTGTACCAGCAGACGCATCCACTGCGGTGATTCGTACACGCTCAGGTGCTTCTCGGTTGGGAATGCCCGTGCTTTGGCTGTACCCAAGTGGATTGATGAGCAGGTTGAACGGTACATGTGGTACGCTGACAGTTGTCGATGACCCGCTGGTAAAGCGTTTAACACTGTACGAGCCGTTTGATTGAGGGGAGGTGGTCAGATTCACCGAAGTCAGACCGCTTTGTCCGGTGAACTCGTCGACCAAGGTCTGTGCCAATGTGGTACCGATTGAAATGGATGATGATGCTCCTGTCGAAGCCGATAAAGAAGGTAGCGTAATACTGGTAGCAATGGGTTCAACAGGTTCTTCAAATCGCCAAAGACCGAGAGTTGAGTCGTTCTTGACAGGCAAAGACAAATCGTGACCAGCATCAGATGCTCCTCTGCTCCAGTGCACGGCCTCGATAGTACCACGATATTCTCCTCCTGTGCCACCAATGCTGAGTTGTGTAGGATGAAGAGCCAGTTCGTGTTCTTCGTCAAGCGTTTTCGATGCGATGACATCTCCGTTGATGTGGAGCGAAAGTATCGTACGGTCAAAAGTCAATGTCACTTGAAGCAGTTCCCGGTGCCCGAGGTTAAGCCCGGTCAAGTCATTCTTGCTGTCGTCCTGTGCATTGAATGTATCGTGTACATCGAGGCCAGCACGGGGGAAGGTGACGCCGTCCCAGTAAGCAACATCGCCATCCAAACCAGAAACGGCTTGTGCACTGCTCAATGTAAATGTGTTTTCAGCATCGTTGGCTATGTTGCGCAACTTGATTTGAGCGTGTGCAGGTCCGGGGCTTGACGGACTTCCTACAATAATGCGGCAGACATTTTCCTGTTCCCAGACTATGCCCCCGGAATCTGGAATAATCCAAGCCTCAATGGTGAAGGCAGACAACGCAGTTGGTGTTTTTTGATGCGTCAAGTCACTACCTGTGTGTAGTTCTCCAAAGTTGTTCTTGAATGTCATCTGAGGAACAATGACACCATCGGTGATACCATTGAAGAAAAGGGCGTGACTTGGTTCGATTGATACAGTCATACTCACACCCCTATGACATGGTCAGCACTCATCAGTTGTAAATCATATCGGTAGGTACCATCGGCTCCTTCCTTCTTGATGTGTAATTTGGTAGGTACAACCGACAGGCCACCTTGATTACCGACTGCGCTTTTACCTGCAAGTGTAGCCCATGCCTCTCCAAAATAGTCCGCCAGTCCGTCAACAAGATTTGCGAGCAAACCTGTTGAGCGGCCATTTTCATCCTCACCGACTGTGTTTGAAACCCGCATAGGCAAGGTAGCAGGTCGAGAGTTATTACGGGAATCCTTTTCAGCAGGCGTCAATTTACCATAGGTCAAGAACAGATTTCGCACAACAGGAGTGATGTCGTTCGACTGTACGAGTGAGTGGTAAGGGATTTGTATTCCCCGTAGCAGGTCGGACTCTTTACGAGAATTGGAAATTAGGCCCAGTAGGTCTTGTGCCTTATCGCCTGCACTCTTACCAAAAGAGTAGCGGGAAGGCAAACCAGTTGACAAAGTTGATGGAGAAAAGGCATTTCTAAAATCAGGGTCTTGGGGAGTGACTGAATAAATTTCTGATTGAAATTTATCTTCGATGCGTACAGTTTGTTGACCGTTGGCATGCTGTGATGTCGTCACAGTGAATGCATCTGCGACACGCTTTGCACCCGGAACACCAAAGTGACTGTTCCCACCTATGATAACCGTCGTCAGTTCAAGTGCGTCTTTGATGATGAGGGCCAGTGTTGAGGCGGGGTTGCCATTTGTAGCACCTGCCTCCACATTCCCAACGGGTACATTGATGTGCACATTCCCGTTTTCGGCCCATGCTTTTCTGACATCAGTGCTCACTGTGGGTACAGCCGAGCCTCCGGCCCTGTTTGAAACAGTTGAGTTGAAATCAAGGTGAATACGAGTCGCCTTTCCGCCCCGAGGGTTTCCTCCACCAACTCGCCAATACATAGGCAGGAATCGAATTGATTTTCCTCCCAAAAGATTGGTCACCCCACTATCCGTTGTTTGTGAAACCCAATTGCTGGTTATGATTTCCGTGTACGCAAGACGGGGCGACTGTACAACTCCAGCATCATCATCGTCTTCCAAAAGACCAGAGATGTTCATTGTGACCTGCGGCAGGTTTGTGTCAACACCTACTCGCTGTGATGAAATTGGTAGTGGGAAAACAGTGACTCCACGAGAAACGGCGACCGCTATGTCTGTCGCACTCGTATTGATTGTGAAGTTATTCCCCTCACCAAAAACAAATCGAACAGGAATCATAGCATCACCTCATAGAATAGCGTCGACCGCTAACATTTTCATGGTAAAATCGTACACATTGGATTGGCCGCTGTGCTCAAATTCAAAGTCTGTGACGATGGCCTTAATACCGCTTTTTCTATAATCTGGGAAAAACGGTTGGAATTTGGCATGGGCTGGTCTGGTGTTAATGATTGACATCTTTTGATTTGTTGGAACCTTGCCATTGGTCAAGAAAAAATTGCGCTGAGCAAATGTTTCGGAAGAACTCTTACTGACAGTCGAATCATACGGTATCTGAACGCCGTAAATGTAGTCGCCTGCATTGTCCTGTGTGTAGCCTCTTAGTCCACTCAATTTCTCTATGAGTGTGCCAACGGCCCCTTGCAGTGCGTTTGGGTTGGCGTAGTTAGAGGCAAAGTTCTGGCTGTTGCCTACGATGCCAAATATGTCTTGTACCTTGTCACCAGCAGACTTGACTTTGTTTCCAGCCCTACCCCCGGTGAAACCTGTAAATTCATACTGAACTTGAGAGGGCAAAGTTGTATTCACAGCACCGCTGATTGCGCCAAGTTCTATGTCGGTCAACTGTGTGACAGTGACTAATGTTTGTTGAGTTGTCTTTCCTGTGGAAATAACGGTGGAAAAGGCACTGGATAACTCCCCAGAACCACCACTGTTGAATCCACGAGAAGATACACCACCGACAGGGTTGGGGGTGACGCTGGTCAGAGCCTTACTTACAATGTAAGCCAAAATCTCAGATGGGCTCGTTGCCGTACCGACATCCCGTGAAGCACCATTGGTGTGAGCAGGCTGTGTTGGGTCGAGTATGTGGCGAATAGGAATCCCAATCACGGGGCCAGTCGAATAACCATCACTGTATGAAAGAGGCGTATTGTGGAGTTCAAGCACATCATTCTGTGCAGGAGTCGTGGAAACAGAATACAAAGTGATTGAATCTGATGTGACTGCCTTGACCTGACCGTAGGTGCCTTCGTTGAACTTACCTACGACCGGTGCATAATTTTGTTCAGCAGTCAGTTCAATCCACTCTCTTGGGTCTGCTCCGCTTACAGTGATTGTTTTGGTCGAAGTATTGAACGATGCCACGACCATATTGGTTTCTCGCTTACGGTTAGCATAGGCGTGCGGCTCTTTGACAGAGCCCCCTCGCTTAGCATCGAATATAAATTTGACATCCCTGCGCCCGTACGGCTCATCGGTCTTGTGCCAGTAAGCCACCGGCATTTTGAAATGTTTGTCATGAAGCGAAGCCAGAAACCGAGTGTTAGCGCCGTTTTCTGTTGTTGGAGGTAAGGTAGGAAGTATTGAACCTCCTGCATTTTGAAATTGGGAGAAGGCAAAGTTAGAACTGCTCGTATCTCCTTGAAAAATAGGGCCTCCGGGTGTACCGCCGGGGGGATTATTGAAAGGGGTTTCTGCACCAAAATCAAACTTAGCCGTGGAAAATTCAGCCTTTTCTTGGCCCCTGTCGTCGATGAAGGTGCCGCTCATTTCGATAAGAACATGTGACATGTTGAGGTCAATGCTCGCTTTGAAACTGTCTGTAAAAGGAGTAGTCCATGCAGAAGACTGCTTGTCGACAACCATCTCCAATGTGTGCGCCGTCAAGTCGATGGTTTCACCATCTTCTCGGACCAGTCGGATTGGAAGTCGGTCTGCCATCTCAAATTCCTCTGTTCATACCGCTGTTTTGCCTTGAACCGCCCATCTTTGTGCGCAACTCCTTGGACACCATGGCGCTGAGTTCCTTGGCTAATTTTTGCTTATCAGAGCGGTCGGTGACTCCACTCACATCAATCTTGAGTGTACTGATGTTGACATTGTGGTTTGTGTCAGTAGGCGTGGCTGGTCGTGTTGGAGCAACAGGGTCAGGCTGTTGACTTGGTCGCATGGCTTCCATACGACTTTCTTCCAACGCACTCTGGACATTGCGCATTGGCTCTATACTCTGCATCTGGCGCAGAGATTCACGAAGGTCACGGGTGCGTGTATGTGACACATTCATGACCTTGTTGAATTCTCGGATTTGCTTTCTAAGCCCTTCCATGTTTTTGTGAGCCGCCTCGGAATACTCTGAGAACTTCTTGACCGAGTCAACAGTCCGAGGGTCAATGTTTTCGTCCACCATGCTTCATCACTCCAAGGGTGGGATATAATCGTACCCCAAGTACACTGAATCGGTTTGAGTTGCCTTCTCCTTTTTGCGCATAGCCACAGCCCAAGCAATCAGTTGCCGAGCATCATCCGGTGTCAATTCTCTCACTTCATTCAGCCCCATGTTGTAGTGTGTCATCATCAGATATTCGTTCCCTTCTCTTTGTAAGCGAAGCCACTCGTTCGTCTGCTTTCCAGCAACGAACTCATTTATGCTGGCGACTTCGCCTCCCGAAAACTCAGCCATTCGATGACCTGAACCGGGTCAGGTACAAGTGATTGTAATTCAATACCTTCCTCAACACTGAGTTGGCTCAGGGCTATGGGTTCACTAAATTGAAGCCACTTGCGAAAGGCAACCATCCAGTATTCTGCTAAGTCGATGTCATCCCGTGCAAACAATGGGGCTAATCCTTGAACATCAAAAAAGGTCGGCGTAGCGACCGTGACTTCAACTGACTTGCCCTGTATTTCCATATTATGTTTCTTCACCGGTTTGGGTGTCATCGTACTCACTCACTGTGTCGTTTGAGGTAGCCTCTTCCGAGGGGACCTCCGAAGCATCACCCTCTGGCTCCGAAGAGGCAGAGATGTGTTCTCCAAATGGGTTGTCTGAGGCTTTGCCAGCCTCTGGGTCGAATGTATCTTTGAGAGGGGCCTTTTTCTTAGATGTTTTTGCCTTAACCACAACATCGCCTCGGGGGTGAAGTTGGGAAGGGGTCTTCATTGGCATAGGCTCGCCTCAACAATGGAACAGGGTATCTGTGCTAATTACTTTTATGTGCTTTGGGTGCACCTTAATCTTGCTGTGGAGTAGTCCCTTATCATCAGGTACAGGGATGGGAGCCTGTGTGATGACATAGTCATCAAACAACAACCGCATCTGCTGGGCTCCGTTGCTGGCAGATGTGCTGGGCTTAGTGAAGAGCATCTCGATGATTGAACTGTCTGAGTTCACGGTGCCACTGACTTCACGATGTGTGCGGAGTTCATGCCATAGAAGCGGGTCACGAATAATGACATCCATTTCCAACTCAAATTCTTCACGACCTTCACGAATGATGGAAGCGTTTCTGGTACCACCGTATGGTACTTGTTTGATGGACCGATTGACGGAGTCAACAGTTTCTGGCACAGGTGTACCGCCTACAACATGGAACGGCTCAACACCTGTCTTGCCTCTCAATTCAAAGGAAGAGATGTAGCCGATGTCTTGGTCGTATGCTTTGATACTACTGTTGTAAAACATGAATGGCTTCTCAGAACCCTTGGCTATGCCTGCTTCTTTGCGCCCCTTCGCATCTGTTGCTGTGTTTTGGAACAATCTGTGAGCAGTGTACCTGTCACCTGCATTGCTACTTTCCAAACGACCTGTGTCAGTGTAGCAGGAAAGCGCATCAAAGATGCACCGGTACTTAACCTCAGCATCAGTAGTGGCCGTCAATTCCCACTCAACAACTTTGCATCCACGGAAGATACGGGTCAGTTGTTTTGAATCAGTTGAGGAGCCGGGTGCGTTGCTGTTCTCCAAGGGGTACGAGCCTACATCACGGTTGCGAATGCTGTGCTCGATACAGAAAGAAGGAACCGTTTCAGCAGAAAACAAGAGCCTACTGACCGGGTTTTGGATGCGCCCTGCGTCATTTACATGGGGACTACCTGTGGCGTTGTTGGAAGCAAATCTGAATGCATAGATACCGTCAGATGTAGTGTGTTCATAATGGAGCGCATCATCAAGATAGCACCTGAATTTACCGCCTCCAAGGTCTTCGATAGCAAGCACCCTGCGTATTTCGCTGGTGACTGTTTGGTCGAAATGATGGCTCTCACTTGTGATGCCTGAACTGCCATGGGCAGGTGGCCAAAATTGCGAAGATGTCCCTTCAACACCCTTGTAATAGACAGTTGGTGCAAGAGTAGCATCTTGGAAAAGAATGTAGTCACCCACTGCCAGAGTGTGGTCACCGAAACCCAAACCATTGACATCAGCGTAGGTCTGTCCGGCAACGACTGTGGCATGCAATGTGTTGGCCTTGCTATACCCATTGGCAAGCAATGAGGTGTCGTTGATGGTTTCCCTGCCGAGGCTGTAATACAGCCAGCGGGGGTTGTGAAGAGGCATCTCTATTTGACCGCCTCTGTGGTGGACCCGTCCTGTTTGTTGGAGAGCCGCTTGTCGCCCAAGACCTATGATGTGATGCCGAAGAAGTTCAACCTCAGTGTCGGGCAATTTCATGTGCGAAGCCAAGCCAATGAACTGGTCAATGGTCGATACCTCTTTGCTTGTGGTGGCGGCGCTGTCCATTGCAAAAGCAGTGTCCCCGCTGTAAATTGAAGGCAGTCCCAACGAATGGATGAAGAGCGAGTCACCAGCGTTGCTGGACCGGGGACTTGTTGCGTGCTCCAGTGCAGGAACAATTTTGATTTGTGTTTCTTTACCAGAAAGCGTATGGTCAACAATTGAGTACACCTTGCTGTCAAAACCGTCAGAATAAAAATCAACGAATTGCTGGCCTCCTCCTCCAACACCAGAGGGATGGAAGGTCAACTTTTGACCAATAAGCATGCCAAGGGGTACCTTGAGGATGCTTTTTCCAGATTCAAAGATAGTGACATTGTCAGAGACTACATCGGTCTTGAACGCCAGCGTAGTATAATCAGGAGTGCTGGCCGACCAAGTCGTCTGCCATGTACACGGTTGACCGGATTGAATGTACAGTCCTGTTTCGTGTCCCATAAGGACTTCCGATACATCACCCTTGTACGCTTGGCCGCCAGACATGTTATCACGCACCCACTGGGTCAGCCAGTACTACGACCTCAACTTGAAAAGTGTGCCGGAAGAGTTTCTTCGTCCGGTCGCTCAAATCAGTTCTGGTCTTGAAAAGCATACGGTCAAAGTTGACGCCGTCGCCTTTCCTGTCAGCATGTATCAAACGGCGCAGTTCATCTTCCATAAGGCGCAGGTGAGCACGGGACTTTGCTGTACGAATGTCAACAGTGATGTTGATACGGGTCATGACAAAATTGTACAGGAGGTCAGGCACATCTTCGTTGTGTGCCGTTTCGTACAAAAGGACGAAGTCCGAGCGTTGCAAGTCCTGTCGCTTACCTCGTTCAGGCGTAGCGTCAGCAATGTCGAGAATGACTGGCTTGATGTTTTTTGTGTTCGCCCTGTTCCACTTCTCAAGTGTTTCGATAACGAGGTCGAGTGCTTCCTTTGCCATACATAACCCTCACTCAAACACAACGACTTCTTTGTAGCGAGTCAAAATTGAATTGGCTTCCTTCTTCCACATCTCTGCCTTTTGTGCAAGCGTGATGTTCTGACTGCCTTCTGGGATGAGTACGCTTCTGTCGTCAGCCATGATGAGGTCGACTGCGACGAGTTTAGTTGCCGCTTCTTCGATTGCCTTTTCCAAGTACCGCTCGCCATAGATGTAGGATGCTTTGATTGCGTTGAACTCAAAGAACGGGTACGAATTGTTGAAGTAAATGATACCCATTTCGTGGTCGAGCCACCAGTCCTTGAGTCGTCCTTGGTCACCACCAGCGTCAGAAAACGCACCGATGTCTGATTGGAATTTATGCTGTGTCCAATCAAAGGTGTCATCGTCACTGAATGTACCATGCAACAAAATACCTTGGCTGAGCACTGTGCCGCTGTTAGCACGATAGCCGATGATGCAGACCCCTCCTTCGGGGTTCACTCCTCTGACTATACCATAGTCAAGGAAAGACGAAGCACGATTGTCTTCGTCAGCAGTGTTGGCAAATGTGATAGTAAAAGCACCTACTCCCGGTGTAGCGTCGATAACTCCTGACGCTACCTCAACAGAAGTGGTCTGTGAAATCGCCAAGTTAGTCGAGTCGCTCACAGCAATCGAAGCAGACTCACCTCCTTTGGTCTGACGCATGCTTGTAATTTTCAACTTGCCGTTGCCGTAATCTGAGTTGGCTGTGGCTAAGAACTCATGATTGACAAACATACTGCGTGAGCCTGTTGATGTCGAAGCATCGGGGAGTGTGAAGGTGGTACCGTCAGGACTTGCAAAGGACGCTGTCGTGTCAAATGCAACAGTGCCTCTTCCAGTGCGGTCCTCGTGGTTTATCAAATCCGCAAGATTCTGAGCGGCTGTGACTTTGTCGAATGTAGCATCCCATTGCTGGGTGCCTGTACCTACTGCCAACTTGGCAAAGCCCCCTCCTCCGGGTGACATGTACACAGCATCGCTTGCAAGTGCAGTGTAATCAACGATTTCAAGACGGGCCTCTGCTGAACCAATCTCACGATAGTTCTCGCCCTGCCACATCTCAATGCGCAAGATTTGCTGAACATTGCGGAAGAGCAGTGGGGCTGTACCGACATAGTCAGTGAAGTACCGTCGACGGTACGGCTTGTAGGTGTCGAAGTTGATGTACTCGGCGGCCACGATATAGGGTCGCCAAGCATTGTGAGTGTAATTGTCGATACGGTCCTGTACCTCTTTGATACGCTGTTCGACATGTGCTTTGGTCACGCCACGGCGCTTGGCTGTGAATGACGCTGTGTTTTGTACATAGGTGTTCTTTGCCACTGTGTATGTAGCGGCAGTGACTGTGCCACTTTCAAAGGGCAACTTGACACCTGTGGTGTGCGTAGTAGGCGCAGATATTTTCTTTTCAATACCCAAAGGGTCATCATCAGAATAGATGAAGATAGTGTCACCTGTACTAAAACCGTGTTCACGAAAGTCATTGCCTGTGACAAAGACGCCGTCTGTCGCAGAGTCTGCACCTACCAAAACAGCCTCTCCCGGTCCAACACCAAGAAGGTCTGCTACCTTCTGTGCGTTTGTGTACACAATCTCCTCTGGATGCAGAGGACGGGTTTCGACCTCACCGGGACTGAATACTGCTGGCATTGAACATCACACGCCCTTGTAATACAAGTCGTGCTGGATTCCTTTTAGAAGTTGCGTTCCAAGTGACATTGGGAAACCTGTTTCAACATTATCGTCGCCACCAGTAGGATTCATTGCTTCGTTGATGAGTCTTGCAATCCTTTCTTCGTCGGTTTCTGGCTCTGGCGGAGGTGGTGGTGGTGGACTTTGTCCTTGAGTAAGTTCTTGAGTAAAGTCGATGCGAGGAGTTTTTGCTTCATACTTTTCATCACGCCGTTGACCTCTTTCGTTGAGGCGGCGTATCTTTTCATCAGGCTGGACTGCTCCGACTCTGTCGAGTGTGCTGTCAAAGGCTCGTGCTTCTGCGCTCTGCTCATCCGTGACTGGCATGACTGCTCCACGAGCCTGACTTGGAAGACCTTGGATTGGTGCGTTCGGGTCGAAACCTCCACGCTTTGCTCCGGCTCTAAGTTCGGATGGTGCGTTTTCCATGTCCACAACATTACCTTGCTGGAAGTCCCGAGCAAGACCAGCAAGACCAGCAGTAGGTGCAGGAGTACCAGCCGCTCTGCGAGCACCCGACTTTCCTTCTATGATGGCTTGTAGTGACAATTCAGCAGTGTTTCTCTCCTGAATCAATCGTTGTAAATCTGCTTCCATTCGTTCTTGTACGGGGTTCTTACGACCTCTTTGTCGGTATTGTGCTGTTTTTTCGCCTTCTTCTGCAATCCGTTCGCGCTGAACCTTTACTGCTTCTCTCTTTTGTTGAGCCGTGCTCCTTGCCTCATCAATGTTCACCGAGCCTTCAAGTCCAGCACGGGCTTGCATAGCCTCTTCGACTGTCTTGTCGTATTCACTTTGTACAATACCGGTTAGGTCATCAGGTCTTTCTGCCTCGGTTCTTTGGTGAATCATCATAGCAGATTGAAGAGCGTCTTCAATAGAGTCGTCTGTTCGTTCCGTACCAAAACCAAATTGGCTGGCAGGGGTACCAAACATTTCATCAGCCTTATCTTGAGTCATCAAAGGTCGTTGCGCTCCTGCTCCATATCCTCCTTGCTCCTCAAATCTCTTCTCTTCTCTTTCGGCAAATTCACGACGGGCCCTGTCATCAGCCAAGTCAATTGCATCAAGCCGGTCCATAGCGAAATTTTTGAATCGTTCAAATTCTTTTGGTTTTGCCTGTGCCTTGTCTGCACCGAATGTGTTTAGGATTCGTTGGTCCAACCGTGAGGACTCTGTTTCAGAATCAGGCTTGCGTTGAACTACACCTTGTACATCGACCTTTTCTCCTTGTCCTACGGTGAGTTCTTGAAGTTTTTCTGCACTCATTCCCAAAGTAGGACTGCTTGCCTGTCGCATGAGTTCTCGCAACTGTTCTTGCATTCTTCGTGAAGAAGCGGTACTCCCAAAGGAATTTGTTTCTGCTTCTATGTCTTCTTGTAATTGACGAATTCGGGGGGTAAGGTCCTGCGCTACAAAATCATCTTCGTCGCCTCTTTGCTCTATGGTTCCAAACGCCGCCGCTAAGGTAGGATTTCCTTCAGGAATAGCATCAGGATAATGCTCTCGCATCATTTCCACAGCAAGTTGTTCCTGCTGACTTGGGACAGTGACTTGAGGGAAATTGCGCTTTACTTGTGCAAGTGCTTCCTCGGGTGTTGTTGGTATGCTCTTGTCTGTGACAGCCAGTCCTTGTGAGTTGATGAGATGAGCCAATACATTGGGGTCTTCCCGCATAGCATGCAAGGCCATACCAATCTGCATTTGCATTCTTTCATTCTTGTCCTCTTCGGTCGTAATACCTTTACGCTCTATCAGACGGTCATAACCAAAAAGTTGAGCGGCCCTATCAGGGTCTGCGTTAATATATCTGGTAAGTAATTTGCTCATAGGTATTGTATCTCGTGGCCCCTTTCCTGAACGGAAGAAATCATTTGTACCCGACGGGTCCTGTACAAGCATGTTGTGGCTAATGCCTGCGTCTTGTACTCCACCTTCTTCATTTTCGACAATGACTCTTTTCAATCGACCATTTTCGGTCAGCACCTTACGAGCCCTTGCTCCGAGGCCGTGCTTGAAGCCGGGTGGGACAGCAACAGACTCGGCGTCGCTGTCTGGTTGCATTGGTGCAGACGGTTGTGCTTCGGCTTCGGTAGGAGCGGGGCGAGTCATATCGTCAAATGAAACATCAGCCTGTGACATAATTTCCTTGCGGTCGTCTTCACTAAGCCCTGCTTGCTGTATCAATTTCTCCAAAGATATCTCTTTTCCTGTTTTAGGGTCAAATGTTTTGCCTCCCGTAAGGGCTTGGTTCATCAATTGGTCCTTTACCTTTTGTTTTGCACTTTCGTCGGTTCTTTCAGCCAATTCTTCGCCTAAGAATTTCATTTTTTCTTCTTCGTCCATGCCTGCAACTTTTTCAGCCCGAGCGGCTTGTCGCTCTTCTTCTTGCTGTTCTCTGGCTTGTTGAATCAATTCTTCGGGAGTCAATTCGCCCGGTTGAAATGTGGGCTCAGGGACAGGTACAGCCGTTGATTTAGGATTTGCCTGAGCCTCTCTTAGGTCCTTGTCGTAAGCAAGTCTGGCATCAAAATTATTACGATAAAATTGCATGTATGTTGTAAGACTATCGCCTGCTTTCGGAGAGCCATCGTCTTTTTTCTTGCTACCGCCAAAACCACGCATAGCCTCTTGGTCATTGTCACCGTATTTCAAAATGTCACTTTTGCGTACAAGTATTCTGCTCATTCATTTCACGCTCCAGATTCATCATGTGTTCCAAGGTTGAAGTCCATCTTTTGACCACAGGTTCGACATTTGTCGACCCAACAGAAGTACAGCATGCCGCACGCCTTACACCGTGTACCTGAGCCAATGTTCATAACATCTGCGGCTTTACTGGTACGAACCCGTTGCTTTTGGGTGATGCCCTCTAACGGACGCTCTGTGTTAAACACTGAGCCACTGCCGTAAGATTCTGCAAGACGGATGCCACGCTTCTGCAAGCGTTCGATTTCTTCCAAGCCAAGGTTGTTCTGTGACTCCATTCAATCGCCTCATACTGTGTAGGTGAGGAGGAAGTAATGGTTGCCAAGTGACATGAAAGGCTCGATAGTGACAAGAGCGGTAGTGGTTCCGGCGGCTACACCAAGAGCACCTGTGCCACCTGTGGCACGAATGTCCGCTTGGATGAGCGCAGTTGCCGTACCATCAGCCACAGCCTTTGGGCTGTAAGGACCGATGATGCGATTACCATATCCACTGAGTACTGCCATCGTTAGTCACCTCAAGAGCGGCGACCGATTACGAGGAAAGTTCCAGCCTTTGCAGTACCACCGGCTTGACCGGGGGTAATTGTGATTGTTGTGCCTGCGAAGACTGCCAAATCAGTCATCTTTGTGACGACTGCATCGGATTCGTCAGCATTTGAACCTTCTTCGACTGGTTGGTCGTGAAGGGACGATGGATTGACGATGATTGCGTCGATGCTGGAAAGCCTGTCTGCCAATGCGATAGTCACTGCACCTGTACCATCTCCAGCAGTATAACTGCCTGTGACAATCATTCGGTCACCGAAAACGGTTGGTCGAGGGTCGATTGTTGCTGTTGTGTTAGCCATTATTGTTCATCTCCTGTTGTTGGTTCTGGTTGTGCCTCTGCGAGTTCTTCTGCGACTGGCGCAGGTTCTTCCGGCTCTGGTACAGGCTCTGGTGCGGGTTCTGGGTTAAGAACATTTTCGACCATGCCAAGGAGGGTTGCTTTGGTTGCATACTTGCCAACCGTTGCACCGTTGTCCTTTAGCCAAGCCGTGATGTCCTTTCGTGTCCATCCCTCATCAGGTAGGCCATCTTCACCGAGGTCTGTGGTCACAGGTTCTGGGTTGTCGCCTTCGATTCTCCACCATTTGGCAGAGAACCGGTGACGGTATTCGTTCAAGAACTCCTGTGTCACTTCCAACGGTTGCTGGCGAATCGCCACCAATCGTGTACAAGGAACCCTTCGTTCATAGAAGGGGCCCAGTGAAGTCACCGTAGGCACTTAACCACCTCAAGCCACAATCATCCAGCAAGTCACAAGTGCATCCGAGGTGCCAGTGACTGTAAATTGAGCAACACCTGCTGTGATGTTCTTCAAAGTCACAGCGGCTGATTCCGTGCTGTTGTCGCCAACAATCACGGCCAAAATCTTGGTTGCATCTCCTGAAACGGTGATGGTTTCGTCATTGACCAATTTCGTTGTGAATTGACCGCAAACTAATTTTGCACCGGCTGTTGCGTTGGTAGTATTGGTGTTCTTTGCTTGGAAACCAGAAATTGAGCCGGGGTAAGACCCAGCCGCCGCACCGCCGTCAAGCCATGCTGTGTCGGTTTCCAAAGTTCCTGCATAAAGGTCGAGAGTAAAACTCTCAGTAAATGCCGCGCTTCCACTTGATGTGTATGTTATTCCCATATTTGTTCATCTCCATATTTTTTTTGTTCACCATCAATCTCAAGACAAATCTCGGATTGAACCATGACCTCCAAAGAAAGTTGTCCAGACTTCACCCATTGTTCGGTAAAGTCCCTCTTGACCGAGGCGGTTAATGGCGAATGGGTCACCGGTTTCAATACCAGACTCGTAGTACTGAGTTGGTTTTGCAACACTAAAGTGAAGGTAGTCAGTGTCCAAGAAGTACATTCGGCTGATGCCGTCTGCTGTGACATCCTTGGATGGGATGATTGGGACACCGTTGTAGGTAGCGACGATGAATCCGGCTTCGATACCGGGAACACCCTTGACGCCGCCCATGGTTGGGGTCACACGCTTTTCTTCCATGAACCGCTGTTGGCTCTGGAGGAGTTGTTGCAGGCGCATCAAAGTGTCATATCCTGTGAGGATGACCTTTGGATTGCCACCACGGACCCAAATCTTCTGGAAGATGTCGTCGATGTGGTCGAGGCTGAGAACACGCTCAGTCAGCGAAGCGTCAGTTGCGACATTGACTTCTGCGTTGGACCAAGTGTTTGCATCTCGGTCGATGCTGTAAATGTCAAGGTCAGATGCGGCGCTCACATGCGCAGTGTGAGTAGTGGAAGAGCCACCGCTCACGGTTGCGGCATATCCAGTACCGGTTGCGTCCATGGTGCTTGAAGCAGTGATTCGGTCCAAGGACTCGTAATCGTTGCCAGCAGGAGTGTCAACATCTTGCAAAAGCATCTTGTTGATTTCCTCTGCGTGGTGCTTGCCCATTTCCTCTTTGAGGACGGAGCGGATGTCACCAAGACCGTCATCCTTGTCGTTAAGGAAGATTGCGACTTCGCTCATGTCGAAGGTGTGTGCAATGGTCTTTGGCTTTGCGGCCACATGTTGGAAGACAGGCTTGGTGGTTTCTGGAAGTGTTCCATTCTCAGCAATGCCGCCACCCTTGGTTGAGTCAGGGCGAGCGGTCACGACACGCCATCCAGAGCGGTCCCAAGGCTTCTTGGGCAAGATGCTGAATGCGTTGAATTCTTGGTTGAGTTGGGACCACACTTTGCGTCCGTAAATTGCTTGGTAGGTACCAGCAGTCGTCGAGAGCATTGGTGCGTCAGCCTTCAGAAGTTCGCTACCGGAGTATGCGTAGCCCATGTTTGAGCCTGCACCGTAGTAGTAGCGTTCCATATCGTTAATTGTTCGTAAGTAATTTCGTGCCATATATTATTCCTCCTCATTCAAATGCTTTCCCCGCAAGACTGTGGACTTCGTCCCAAGACATGTTTGCGAGGTCTTCGGTTGAAGGGACATTGATGGTTGGTGCGGCGACCGACTTGCGGATGCTTGCACCTTCGGCGGAGCCGAGGCTGTCGATACGAGTGCTCAAGGAGGCAATTGCCTTCTCGATAGAAGCAAGTGGTTGGCGTGCGTCAAATTCTTGAGCACGGCGGGATTCGACTTCGTTAGTCTGTTCCTTGGCGAGTCGGTCAGCGAACACAGTTCCAAGAGAGGACTTGAGTTGCTTTTCGATGGATGCGGCCTTGTAGGCTTCGTATGCCATCTCGACTTGAGCGGAGGTGAGGTCGGCTGGGTGAAGGTAGCCCTTTGCAACATCTGCTTTGGAGCCACTGTTCAGGGCGCTGATTGCACCGGTTGATGGGTTGCCACCTTCTTGGGCTCGTCCACGGACTTGTCCAGCGAAGTATTCAGCACCGTCAACGGACGATGGGTTGTCGAAGCCACCAAGTTGTGCCTTCTCCAAGTTGTCGAAGTGAGAGCGTGCGCCAGCAGTGTCAACACCGCCAGCCTTGAGTGTGTTCTCCATCCAGTTAAGGTAGTCAGATGAAATGACATCGCTGTATTCGGATTTTGCGGCCATGTCTTGGTCGCCACCGTACATTTTGTCTTCCTTGTCCTTGTCTTCGGACATTTCTTTGCCCTTGTCTTCGGAAGGTTTCTCTTCATCTTTTTCTTCTTTCTTATCCTTCATGGCTTCAAATGGGTTTTCGCCCTTCTCCATTCCATCAAGTCGCATGTTGATTCGGTCCAGTACGGACGATAGTTCATTCATTGTTGTGTCTTCTGTCATATTCGTGTCCTCCTTCAAAATTCTAAAGGTTGCTTCGGGGTTGATTCCCTTTTCGCAAATCGTCACTTCGTGGAGTTCTAACTTGGAGATTTCAGTGTAATCTCCATGCTTTGAATCGGATTTGTTGACACGCTTGAAAGCCTGTCCTCCGATACTGAACCCCCGTAGGGCACCCTTGCGAATTTCATTGGCCACTTCTCGGGCCTTTTCGATGTCATCACGAAGTTTGATGACAACAAAGAGTCCGGCATCATCAACGCCGGATTTCCAAAGTCGTCCACTGCTATCAGTGTAAGAGTCGATAACCGACCCGACTTGGATGTTGGAATGTGCGAGTTGCACATTGCGGAAGTCTTCTGCTTTCATGAACCCGCCAAATGCATCCTTTAGTGCATCACGGGTGATGAGGTCGCCTTGCTTGTCGACCATTTCGACGGAAGCATATCCTGCGACAACAAGGTCCTGACCGCTCTTCAGAATAGAAATACTACCTTCTTGGGAGAAGGGAGTGGTTCTGAGGGAAGTCGCCATGACCATTACCCCACGATAGACCTGTCATACTATATCAAGAGATATGATACATGGCTTTGTCTTCTGTGAGTTCTAAATCGGGGCTCAGTGAGTCGTTTTCCTTGACTTCTTTTTTGTCTTCGGCCTCATCCTTCTTATCTCGCTCGACATCACGCACATCGTAATCGGGTATGGTTTTGTTATCGTCGATGTTCGTGGGGCCACCGGGGGACGCAATAGCCGTCCCGTAGTCGAATCCAAAGCCCTGCGCACCAGAATTAGACGCACCTACTGCACCTACGCCGCTCTTGGTAAGCAAACGCATGGCAACCTCAAGTCCCTTGACCATGACTGCTTTCCTTTTCCAGTCTGTACCCTTGACCTTCTTAGGTTCGATGAGTGGTTCGGCCTCATCTTCTGATTCGTGCACCTCTGCCTTCTCTTCGATTTCCATATTGGCTTTCAGCAAAATTCCTACAATCGGTGACCAGAATGGTCGCTGGCTTTCCGAAAGCCGAATCAGATAACCATTGTCACTGCGTGGCGTGTGAACAGCCCAACCTTCTTGTGTCTGCGTGGCTTTGTAAAGAACAGACCCTTGTTCCATCTGAATGTGAACATTGCTTCCCTTTCTGAAAATTTCAACACCATGCTGGTATGGTTCAGCCTTAGCGAGAATACCAAGAGAATCACTGCTGACCAGAGGCTCGCCTTCCGCTTCACCTTCAATCTTGGATGCGTGTACAGTGAACAACTTCTGCTGTTCTGACGCCTGTGTTTCTGTGACATTGGTCACATCGACCTTCACCAAGTCACCGACATTGTACTTGTCTTCACTTTCAAAAGCCGCTCCTACATCCATGTAGTCGTCACCTTCGTACTTGACTCTGCGGTCACCCAAGTCTTCACCGTGTGCAACAGGCCCGGTTCCAAGTCGGTATGTGTAAGGTCCGTCACCTCGGCGGTCAAGCACCATGAGCACAACTTCTGTACCGCTTTGCAACATGACCCACTTTGGATGACGAGGTTCGCCCTTCATGTAGGCTGACTTGGCGTCACGCATGAGAATGCGGTCAGTGTCAAGAGCCTTGACTGCGGAAGCAAGTCCGTCGTCATCAGTGAGTTTTGTGTCGGATGCGCTTGGTACATGGACCATCTCGTGACTTTCCATGGCTCCACGGAGAATCTTGATGCGCTCTTGTACCGGCATTTCAAATGCGTTTTCATCGTCGTATTCAATGACATCGAAGATGTGCAACACATCCTTGCCACGAATGACATCGACAATGTATTGTTTGTCGCTCACCTTCTTGAAAGCGTCTTTCTCCTCTTCCGACAGGGTTGCCTTTGAGAAAATCTCACCTTCTTTGTGACCAACAAAAAACCGCTCGCCTTCTGGGAATGCACTGACAATCCAGTCACCAGTGAAACCACGCAGGTGCTCCAAGTCATCCAGTTCAAAGATACGGTGCATAGGCTGTAAAGACGGCAAGCCCTCTGGCATGTCCTTCCTGATGACATCAGGATTTGTGAGCGAAGCAAGAAGCGAAGGTCCATCCATCTTGTTGTGAACTGAGGAGGCATCACTATTATGTGTTCGCCTTGAAGAATTGATTCGCATAGAATGAGGCATACTGTCCAGACTGTGAGCACCCTCGTGCACTGGACCGAATGCAGAATGATGTTCTGGTGGAGCAAGGGCCAGCACCGATGGCAATGTTGGAGTAATCAATTGCATCTTTTCTGGGTTGTCCTTCTCGTACGCTGTCATTTCTCCTGTGGCATGGTCGATGTGAAGACCAAGTGGTACGGTGTGGTTGCGGCTACCCTCATGGTATCTGAGCGAAGGAGAATTGTAAATGGCCATGGCGGCATTTGTGTCGTGGCTACCAAGCGGACCTATCTGTTGTAATTCTAACGCATGGTCTTCTCGCATACTGTGAGTCTTTCGCTCGTGTTGTTCATCAACTGGTCGAGCGAGGAAGCCATCAAGCGCAGTAAGATATTTGCTGATGATTCTCTTGTCATGCTTGCGCCGCTTATCATTATCAGACATAGTGTGAGAAGCAGGAGTGCCCAATTCTGGTTCACCTACATTTCTGCGGCGTTTGTTTTCTCTTTCAATGGATTGTCGAGAAAGCGGATGGTCTGTGGCAGGAAGAGGATGGAAAGAAATAAAGTGGTCATCCATTGCTTGTTCATTACCTACAAGTCCGAAAAAACTCGACATTGTTTGGAAAATTTTACTTCTTCGGTTGTGTCTGTTTGTCCAACCTTCGTCTTGTGCATGAAGCGGGTGAATTTCTTTTCCAAACCTATGAGGGGCTGAAAGTTGAAGGTTTTCCAAAGATATGTTGTCAGCAGACTTAGCACGCCCCACCGAATGCCTATTGACAACTCCATCACCTGTCATGCGGAAACTCAATTCGTCTTTCAGATGGGTTTGCAAGTTGCCAAAGTCTTCCATCTCGCCCATTCTTCGTATGGTTTCGTCGACTGGGCTGACGATAAATCTCCTGCCAATCTTGTTGTCTTCCTTATTTTTTCTCATAAGTTGCTTTTTGAGGCGCTTTGCATGCGCTATGACGCTGGCGTCAACCATGTTTGTAGGAACCATCAACCCGTCCTCGTTCTCCATCATTTCTGTCAAGCCCAAATTTTCAAGCCATGTGCCCTCATCAACAGAAGGGTCCACTCTGTACTTTGCTGAGTGCAACATATCGACAAGTAAGTTCTCATGGTCCACGCCTGCACCCGGATTTTTTTCTGCTCTTTGTCCAACAAAGGGCATCATGGCCCCAATTTCGTGACTTCCATGTGGAGCGACATTGAGGAAGGTATTCCCTTGCATCATCAGCCACGCAACCGCTGTGTCAGGCCGTGGGTTTCCAAATTCATCCTTGAACATTTCAAAGGGGTCAAAACCTTGCTCACGACATTTCTGCAAGACTAACATAGCCGCTTGTTCGATAGCCTCAATGTGACTGTTGACTGTTGTTTGAAATTCCCTTTCACTATCCAGATGTGTATTACGAGGTTTGATTTCTTTACCACGCTTGTCATAACGCTTTTGAAGTTCGTCCTCAGTCACAATACCAAGTTCGTTCTCAATGTTGAGCAAATCTTGCTCGTGGTGGTGTATTTCCTCTTTCAATTCATTCATAGATTCGATTTGTACCGCATCAGGGTTAGGCAAATCTTGAAGTTCGTGCAATTTTTCTCGGGCCTCATGAAGTTGGATTGACACGGCATCGTGGTCATCGTGACTATGTTGTTCAGATTCAGTTTCTTCAACTTCGTCGGCACTCTCAGGCAGTTCGCCTGATTGCCGTGCCTCAAGATAACGCTTGAGGCCAGCGAGGTCCCCTTCAACAAGCGATTCGCCTCCGTAAATCTCATCATGGCGTTGTCTTGCCAATTCTTTTTGCGTTTGAAGGCTTTGCAAGCCTTGTTCGATATTTTCAATTGCTTGCTTTGGAGCATTAGGGTTGGACTTTGCATCGCCCAGAGAACTGAGGTACTGTTGAAGCAACTCTTCTTTCTCAAAAACGAACTCAGGACTACCCAAAGGAAGCGGCCCCGCTTCTTTTTTCATACGCTTTCTGTACAGCAACCGCTCAAAATCTTCTCTTGACCCAGTACTAAATTGAGCGGCAGGGGCATCAACTGGTATTTGTCGAGCATCGTGTGCTCTGACTGCTTGAGGGTGCGTCGAGGGCAAACCTGCTCCTATGACTGTGGCTATCTTGTGGTGAGGAAGTGCTCTTTGCTCTTCCTTGTATGCGGAAGTGTTTCTTTCAATGGCACCTTTGCTGGCTCCCAAAAATGGATTGTGTGGCACATGCAGAGGTGCAAGCGATGAATCAAACCGTTTGTTTTTGATTCGTTCTGCTGTTTTGATGTCACCCGCTGACATAGCATTGTTGAACAGAGTGTGTCCTTCATTAGCATGTAGTCCAGCGAATGTCGATTGTGTACGGGTGGTGTGGTTATTACCATGGCCTATGTTGAAAACAGGACCCGGATTGAGTCCTGTATGTATTGGATTGGCTGGTTGAAAAATAAGGGTTTGTGGTCCAAATTTACCGAACCTCATAGGTTCAACTGTCCTATCAGGCATACCAAAGCCAGACCGCAGACTATCTGTCCGAAGATAAGCATATCCGCCTCGGTCGAACACAGGGCCTTTGAGAGATGCGATGTCGGTTTCATCAGGTTGACTGTTGTCACCAAAGTGACTTGCTGTTTCACCTTCAACCAAATTCGTTGCATGCTCGATGTGTTTTCTGGTTTCATGAGCCTTGCCCATGCCACCTGTTTTCATGTGCGCCTGCGACCAATGATGGCTCAGTGATTCAGGCTCATTCATTGTGTACTCTTCTGGGTGCGCACCTTCACCTTCGTGCGCAACATGAGGCTGGGAGTGAAAGGCAAAAGCATTTCTTGCGGCATGGTCCTTGGTGAATTTACTTATTTCTTCCTCAAACTTAAGCAGGTATTGTTTGATTTCATCTGGAGTCCAATCAACTGAATTAGGGTTCCAGAGTTCCCCGTACAACGGGTGCTGTCCTTGCTCATAGAACTTGTAGGAATCCCCTCTTCTCCGAGTCGAAGCAGGGTCAATACCTGCCGCTAAAAGCATATCATTTCTTCCAAATCGAGTTGGGGCTGGACTCTTTGCTGTATTTCTTGGTCGCAATTGACCACCCGTTGGGAGATGATACCCGTGTTTGTGAGGTTGTTTGAAGTTAGCCCTTTCGGCGTTGTAATTAGTAAGGCGTTGGTGTAAATCAAAAGCCCGTTCTTTGAATTGCGAGAGGAAATACTCATTATTGTATCTCAAATTAGGCGTCTTAATCAACTTTGCAAACACTGGGTTAGCGGCATAATTCGGGTGCCCTGTCCAATGTTGAAAGATGGGGGAATAACGCTGTACGAAATTACGCTTGGCTCGGGGTATGGAGTAATTCTCTAAACCCGGTATGGTTTGATGCTCATGACTATCCATATCATTGTCGGCCATGTGCTGATACACTTGTACACGCTGTGCAGGTGTAAGCCATTCCATTCCGTACAAATAGTCCTCTTCACCCATACCTATGCGTCTTCCGCTCTCTTCGTCAATCTCGTCGCTTTGCCAACTCTTGACGGCCTCGTTCATGTGTATTCGGCGTAGGGCCTTTTCGATTCTTGCACCGTCAGGACCATTCAGTTTGTCAAGGATTTCTGGATTTATTTCTATTTGTGGTTTGATAAAGTTGTAGTAGTGAGCCTCATACAAATCGTGATTGCTCTGGTTTTGTGGCAACGCACCTAAACCATCAGGTTTTGTAATGTGCTGAGTGCCTTGATGCTCCTTTTCCCAAGCGTACTCTTTCTCTTTGTGCTTTTTGGAAACACCATCTATGAAAAAGGATTCAAGCAGACGAACCCACATAGGTGCAATATCGAGTTCTGGATGGGCCTCATGCAAGGGGTCAAAATCAAGCGGCGACACATCTGGAAAGTGCTCTGCGCCCGTACCACGAAGTTCTTCCTTACGACCGATTGGGAGGTCGTTGAAGTTTTGAATGCGGTTTTTGGGCCAATGACTACCTGTGTGGACAGGGTCTTCCAAAGGCATTAGTCGTTCTGCGTGAGGGTGGGCACCCAGCATCGTTTGCTGAAAATCGCCCGGAGTTTCTGCCGCAGATGTTTCAGGCGGTTGTTGGTCAAAGAGAGTCCACGCTTGTTCTTGTGTCAGACCAGCCGACACTGCTTGGTTAGCCTCATCTTCTGCATCTTTCAGCAGAATATCTTCGGACAAACGCTCACCGCCTCAATAGCGGTCGTTTGCTTTCTTGTCGCCGCCGTCGGTCAAGTGCCCTGCGAGCGTTGAGATTGCAGTAGGGTAGTGAGGATTCTTATCGAGAACATTTGATTTCTCAGAGATAGCGCCCTTGTTAGCCATGTCTTCAACAGAGATGGTTCGCTGATTGGTGCTGAAATACTGATTCTGTACACCAGTGTCACCGCCGACTTGAGTATGGAACTGAACATCGTTAAGGTCAGTTCCTTCCTTTTGTGAAAAGGGGACACCTTGTTCTTTGAGCAAACGCTGTTCAACATCTTTAGCGGCTTTCAACAGTTGGTCAATTTTAGGGTCACGAGGTTCGTATCTTGGTCGCATGTTATCACTCCATTCCTGAATTGTTGCCGACTGCGCCTTGGCTCTTGGCTTCGGCGGCAAGTCGATGAATATCTCCCCAGTCCATCTCGTGGAACTCTTGGTTTGATTCTGGCATGTGAATGCCATCGACGACTGGGTCAGACTTGAGGAGGTCGTTGTGTGAATCTCCTCGGAACAAATCTGGCATAACATCAGCAGGCATTGCGCTTCGTCGTGACACAAATCCTGCTTTCTTCAATAGAGCCGCAGGGTCTTGCATCAGACCCTTGAGCACTTGATTCTCTGCTTTCAAAACCTGCAAGTTGCTGTCCATGGTTTCCATCTTGGAAATCAAAGCAGACATCAACTGTTCAGCGACATTTTCCTCTCTTTGGTCGCTCATTCAAATCACTCACAGTGTGCGGTTGTTGCGGCCTTGCATAATTGGACCACGACGGTTTGTTCGGATGGTGCCGGGCAAGACACGAGTGGTTGCTTCGTGAACGCCTTGTACCTTGTTGAATTTGCGCACAGGTACTCCTCCGACATAGATGTCGTTGATACCCTGTGGTGTGACGCTGTTATCAGACTTAGTGATAGCAGAGTGTACATCGTTTGACAGGTATTCTGCATACTTCATCACTTCGGTGATGTGAGTTCCTGCATTGTACGAATCTTGTTCTTCAAGTGCTTTGTAAAAGGCGTCAACATGACCACGCAGTTTGCGAGCCATTGGGTCCAATTTCTTTAGGTCCATGTTCATGCGATTACTCCCTTTGTCTTTAAGTTTGCTCAAAATCCACTGGTGCTGTCACGGGCTTGTTGAAGGGGTGAGGCTGGTGGGCCTCGTTGTTGAACGCTTCCGATTGGTGAGCCTGAGCCCATCGTTTGGAACTGCTGAGGGCTGGCTGGTCCACGGTTGCGAAGACCTGCACCTTGTCCTCCGGGGTTCATTGCGGCCATGCCTGCATTTGCTTGTCCTGCCAACGCTCCTGCGAGTTGTGGGGGGATGTTCCGTGTAGGTAAGGCACCGGGCTGACCCATACCGCCCATCGGTGGGCCTCCGCCTTGAGGAGCGCCGGGCGGCATTTCCTGCTTCTTGTAAATGAAGCGGAGGTCCCTGCCGCCCTCTTCGATGAGTTCAGCCTGATAGCCAAGTTGAGCCATACGCTGTGCGATGTTGACTTCCATCTCATCACGACGCAGGCGTGTGACTTCGTCTTCCTCTTCGTTTGGATAAAGCGTGAGTTTCCAATCGTGGACATCCATTTCTTCCATCAAACGAGGGAATAGGTTCTCAGTGTACACTTTGTGTCCGAACTCGACGGCCCGGTTGGTGACAAGGACTTGCAGTCCTTCGTTGTTCAATCCGCCAGATTTCCCAGTGTCCATCATGAACACATTAGACACACCATAGAAAGCGGCCAGACGGGTTCTCATCTCGTCACGCACAGAGATGTATTGCATCTCTTCAAGCGTGTCCATGAACTTGACCCAGTTGACACCGCCTCGTCCACCTTGGCTTTCAACAGCAATCTTAGGAATGTAGTGTGGGTCACGCTCAAGTTTCTCATCGACACCTTTCCAGAACGACTTCATTGATTCGACATTGTCAGTGGTAATCGAGATAAGACCTCTTGGAACACGGCGTTTAGAATATGCAGTGTACATGTAATTGTCCATGGCCGTGAGTGTCATTGCTTGACGCCACAGTGTAGCAACAGGACTACGACCGTACAACTTTGAAGGTTGGTACTTGCTTACATGTATTACTTCACCTTCAAGATAATACTGTGACTTGCCTGCGCCTGCCGTGTTAATGTGATGAACATCTTCTAATTCGTGTCCGCATGTTTCACAACTTTTGTCACTCTCTGAATATCCTCGGACTTGGTCACGGTGGAGGGGGCACACCTTGTACCGTCCACCACGAACACCACGCTTGTCAGCAACAATTCGCATGAAGATAGGGTCGCCTCGCAGAAGTTCTTTGATTCTGTAAAATTGAACTTCGTTGGTTTCTGGGTCGACATAGTACTCCTTAATCATAACGAGAAATGCATCATCGACAATGTTGAGGTCGTACTCAATCTCACGCAAGACATCCATGAAACGCTGTTCCATTGAATTGCGTTGGTCGATAAGCCACTTAGGGTACACCAAGTTGTTCGGGTCAGGCTTTGACAAGTCTGATGATTCACAGTCGACACATTGTTCAACATCATGTTGATGTTCCTTGTCACAGACATTGCACTTCATATGATACGCCTTCTCCCAATAGTAGCCTCTGCGGAAAATTTCCTGCTGGAGAGTTGTGATAACTGTGCGGAGAATGACATTCTCTGATGCTACTGAATACAGAGCAGGGATGGTGATACCCTGTGCGATGACTGGCTCTTGAATACCGGTGGTCCACAGCGGCATCTGTGGCTCAGGGGTACGACGGCGTCGAAACCTCTCAGATAAATTGTTCAATGCTGTGCGGACTCTGCCTTTTTCTTCTGCCATCATAGCACCTCTTTCCAACTCATGACTGTTTCTTTGTCAATGGTCCAGTCGCCCATTTTTTTATCGAGCCTTTCAGGGTCATCCTTCCAATTCTCATACTGAACAAACAAGCGCAGTTGCTCCTTGTGAATAGAATTATCCTCTTCTAAGCACCTCAATGCGGCTTTTGCTTGAAGTTCCTTCAATTGTAAATGAGGAAGAACCCCGTTGAGTACTTTCTTCACATCGGACTTAGATTGGAAATTGAGTCTGTGTACCTTGCGCTTACTGTTTTTTCCAACAGACTCGTCAAGGCTCAGGGTGCCGCATCCCAAGGTTTTCTGCAAACGCTCACAGTGATAACGACCTCTGTCGCCAGTAGCCACGGCTGATGCTCGTACTTCGCCACGCTTGGTGATGAAAATGGAACCATCAGCATCGAAGAAACCAGCGGCGTATGCCCAAGGGTCTTTGACAATGATACCGTCTGTCGACAAAAGAACATATTCGCCTCTGCGAGGTGCCTTGATGATGTCGACTTCTTCACCGTACATGCTGAGGAGTTTGGACATGCGGTTAGAATCAACTCGACTTGCTCCTTTCTCAATCATATTTGATGTGATGTCACGGGCACGCATGTGTCCCTTTTCTGACAACTCTTGCTTAGCCATATCAAGCCAGCCTTTCTGCTCTTTTGTGAGCGTATCGATTTGATGAAGGCCACTGCGCCACATTTTCTTAGCGTCCTGTCGCTGTTCCATTGCTGTGACCCATGCATTTTGTTCCTCTTCGCCCCAGACATCTTCAAATTCATCAAGCATCTTGAGAGCATCATCAGCGGATTCCCAAAGCATACAGGCCCTACGCAGTGTACTTTCTCTTGACTTACCAAAAAGGCGAAGCGATTTGAGGTTCCTGTCACTGAGGCCAAGGTTCCGTATTGTGTCATGATGGTCGTTTGCCCAAGGAACAGCGTCGAGTGTTTTCTGTACTTCTTTTGATTTGAGTTCTCTGACACTACCGATGGCCTTGTCAATATCACCTTTCATGTCTTTCATGTGGCGTCTGGCTCGCTTGAAATTCTTGACGACTTCTTCTGCTCCCTTGCCGAAGTGACTGATGAACCACGAATCACCATTGGCTGGGAAATCATAGTTCTCGACAAAAATTTCGGGCTCAGGTTGAGGGAGTGTCTGCTTTGCGATGGTGATTGCATCGATTGGCTGATGCTTTAGCAGAGGATGTGCGGTCAGTGCTGATGCCACGAGGCTGGTCAAATCATCGCCAACATCCAACTGATAATAGGAGGA
>Ga0209337_1000142_pt1 | contig 57893 bp, 79 predicted proteins | sample LinPmetageLP53_FD_184044 | JGI IMG/M metagenome (GOLD analysis project Ga0209337, IMG submission 184044) | Marine viral communities from the Pacific Ocean - LP-53 (SPAdes) (version 2) | ecosystem: Environmental > Aquatic > Marine > Oceanic | place: Pacific Ocean | collected 2010-02-08
CAATTTTTTACAATGCGATGAAGTTCTAAAAGGGCTGAACATCGAAGCGGTTAAAACCCTACAGAAAACCACTAACAAAAGTGAACGTGAAGTATTTGACATGAAGATACAGCTATCAAAATTGATAGGTAAATCTATAGAGTGGTATAACTCACCCGAAGGAAAAGTACAACGTGAACTAAGCGAAATAACGTGGAACGTATCAGATATGGCGAAGGAAGTTTACAATCTAGGTAAGACTCAACTATATACTTACAACAAAGTATGCAAGGCGCTGAACGAAAACAAAGACATACTCAAGGAGTATACCACCTTTGTACGCAACGAAAAAAGAGCGGGTGAAAGCGAGGTGTATTCGCTTAAGGGATTCATTAGATACGTTGCTGAAGAAACTGCGGCGCATAGTGACGATGATAAGCCCGAGATATTGATACGCTTTGCAATGGGCAAAGGCAAGGACGCCATAAAGTTCAGCGTGCTAGATAATAGTGAGGTGCAACTACACGGCAACGCACAGTTTGACGTAGAGAATGCGCTATTGGATGCCCTTGAAAAGCTGACGGGTAAGGCGTACTCTGAAACAGAAGCAACGATTGAGGAAGTAAAGGAGGAACTAGAACTAGCGTAAAAAGTAGGAAGGTCTTAAGTAGGGGTTCGATTCCCCTACCTACTTCAAAATTAAATCCCTAACCCCTTGCATTTAGACAAGAATTAGACTATCTTTATACCATGAGAACAATATACAAAAAAGAGGATAGAGCATATCCAAACATAGTCAAGTCAGACTACACCGATGAGCAACTAGAGAATATGTATCTCGATTACTTCAACAATTTTCTAAGCGTTGAAAGGTGGTGCAAATACTACTCGATTCCCCTTGCTGAGGGTAGGAACGTCATCAATAGAGGCCGAGCAATCAACCATAAAAATTAAATTAATATATCATGAAAAATCTTTTATCAACTTTACTTTTATTAGCCGTAATAGCTATGTGTTTCACTTCATGCAGTAGCAGTAACTCAACTGCGTGTTACGAGCGTGATGGTAACGGAAACATTAACAAGGTGCGTCACCCTCAGTGTGTACAACATTGGTAGTTCACCGACTGAACTACAATTAAATCTAAATCTTTTAATCATGAAGTATCAAGTACAAAATTTTATTAGCAATAGCGGAAACCCCGTAGCCAATCAATTCAAAATCCGCACACCTCGTGCGGTCTTATTCCAATCTTATCGCAGTATCATAGCGAAGAAAGATACACGGACGGGCAAAGTAACCCTAGATAAATACTATTGGGATTACTCGACTACGACAGGTAAATACCGCAACCAATTTTTAGGTGAGGGGATAGCTGAAACGAGGGATAGAATCAAGAGTGGTGAGTACACACTTAAAAATTTGAACTCATGACAGTAAAAATGAAAGAGATGCGACTCGAGGACTTCGGCGCATGGTCAGGGGCAATAGATACCCAAGAACTTATACTAGGCGAGAGAAAGGAAAGGCATTTTGAATCCTTGATAGAGGATTTATATCCCGACGGACTAACGGCAACAGAACTTAATGATATCCTATGGTTTGAAACCGATTGGATATGTGAATGTTTAAGAATACGATTATGAAAGAGCAGATAAAAAAAGTACTTGAGTACGCTAAAGACCTTCAGCACGCACAAGATGATGAGAGTTACCTAAGTGATGGCGAGGTATTAGACATAGTAATTGAACATTTAGAACGTATACTAAAATGAAAACTATAGAAACAAAGCACGATGGGTGGGATTGTAACCCTCATGTAAAACGTATAGCTAGAACTATACAATCCTTTAACACATTAAAATATGAGATAGATTCTTGTTGCAGAACGTCAAGCATGAGGGATATCCATGATGATATACTATTCTTATCCGAAGAATTGAAGGCGATATCGAATTGCCTTGACGTTAATGTAGAATATAAAACTCTTGATGATGAGTAATAATAAACTAATAGCAGAATTTATGGGGTGGGATATTGAATCCCCAACCACACTACCAAGCAACCTACATCTTTCTAACTTAGAGTTAGATAACAACGAGGTTTTGGAATACAAGTACCACACCTCATGGGATTGGTTGATGCCTGTAATAGAATCAATTGACCACCTACAATACGAACTCGTACAAGGCATTGAAGATGCATTAGCTACGAGGCACATAGGAGATACTTACCAAGCAGTAGTAGAATTTATTAAAGCATATAACAATGAAAGACAATAAACTAATATCAGAATTTATGGGTGCAGGGTGCGATAAAAGGACATTCTTCTTTGAAGGGAAGAAAGTGTACTTCTACGACACATCATGGGATTGGCTAATGCCCGTAGTACAGAAGGTAGAAAGTTTAGGATATGTGTTCACTATACAAGGTGGTAAAGCTGAGTACGGAGAGATGATAAGTGAAACTCGATGCTTCATAGCAGAGGACAAGCTATCATCTACATACCAAGCAGTAGTAGAATTTATTAAAGAGAATAATCAAATCAAATAGACATGGGATTTTTTAGTTGGAAAACACAAGATACAGACAAGAGTATAGCGAACAACTACTCTGACCGCTCGACCTTTAAGGTTGTAATGGTCGATGACAAAGGAAACAAGTACATCGAGAAAGATTACGAAGGGTACGGAGTGTTCGGAGGTAAGGACTTCTACGAACTACTAGACGAAATGAATGGGGGTAAAGGAAATAGGCTTTCAGGGATAGACCTTGCTTGTAATAAGGAAGGAAAGAAGTTTATTTCTCCTAGTCTTAGTCAAGCAGGATTGTATTACGATGGAGAGACACCTCAAGATTGTGATGCACAAGGATATTTTTACGATGATGAATAAAGAAATAAAAAGCAAGGTCTCTTGACTTTAGTCTAAGGTTGGACGTATATTGCACCATTATTAAACAATTAAATGAAATGAAAAACTATATCTCAAACAATTTAGCACTCATTATATGTACCATCTTTAGTGGAGCAATGGTGGTTACAATATCGGGAGCAGTTTACTCTCTACTATGGAAAAACTTCCAATCACCTCAACAATTGTTCGCTCTCGATTATTTAGCCATAGGTTTTATATGGACTATAGTAACGGGCATTGCTATCATGTGCCTTTATCTTATCGTTCAAAACTACCGAGATGAAGCGGAGTAAAGAGATACAAAGAATATCCGAAGTTCTTAACGAACATAAGATATGGGATAAAGTTGCCGACGCTTTAGGCAAGACTCTTAATCACCGAGAGATAGACTTCTTCCACGACATAGAGGAATATATATTGGAGGGAATGGACGAAGCTACCGCACCTTATATGTGCAGTTGGTGTGATGACGTTGAGGTAGAAAGCTACAACGCCCCTTGCTCAAGGTCGTGTAGAGACAACTACTATGACGACAACTTTAGAGAAAAGATATAGCTGAAACGGAGCGCACGTTTAATAATTCTAAACAGGTACTAACGTGCTAGGGGTTCGAGCCCCCTATATATCTCTAACATTTTATTACAAGAAACGATGATTAACACCACAAAAGAATGGGATTTTATGGACAAGAAAATTAACAACACACCTTCCGTTGATGCGCTTATGAAAATGCTAGACGCACAACGTGATACCATAGATAGACTTCGTGAAAACTACGACGAGTTATCTAAGAAGTACACCAACCTATACGATGAGAACGAGCGTATGCACAACAAGCTGAAGCTATGACTAGAGAAGAATTAAAGAATCAACTTAGTAAATCTTTAGGAGATAGGTATATAGATGGAGGTGGGCTAACATCTCCCGACCCCCCTATCACTGACGACATGATTGAATTGCAGAGCATAGGCAGTGTACTAGATACACATGAGCGCATGTGCTATGCAGTCATGAAAGACGGAGAGCGCTACGATATACATAGTGGAGTACATGTACATGACCTTGACATGTATGAACTATACGACAATGATATCAGTGAGCAAGACTTGGATATCATTACGCAGTTCACCGAGTGAACTGAAAGACAAAACCACTAGGAAACCACCGCTGACAAAATTATATTTGTCTAATAAATAATTAAATCATGAATAAAAATAAAACTTTAGAGGGCTGCCGCAAGATGGCTAAGACGTTAATGACTTCCGATAAGTCGGGAGAAAGAAGAGAGGGCTTGGGCATGATGCGAGTGATAAGTATGTTGGAAACAGAAGAACGCAACGCTTATCATGGGCGATGGCTTAACTCTAAGAACACCACCGTAGTGAACGGATATCTGTATGCTAAAGTAAATGATATACCGTCATGAATAGTAAAGAGCAGATAAAAGAAACGTGCCGCAAGGTGTACGAACTATTAGCAGAAAAGAATGATGCGTATGGAAACTCAGCGTTAGAGCCTATCAATATATTTTCTAAGGGCAACGCCTCAGAATCTTTATGCGCAAGGATAGACGACAAACTATCACGAATTAAAAACAGGGGATTGGGCGACGCCACCGAAGATACCCTATTCGATTTATGTGGCTATTTAATTTTATTACTAATTGCAAATGAGCAAGACAAAACAAAAACTCCTACCACAAACAAATGATGGAGACAAGCATCTTGATGATGCGTACCACTATGACAAGTACAATGTCAATAGAGAAAGATTGTGTCACACCGCTACCTCAAGCATTATCTATGATATCTTTCAAGATATCGCTGATATAAATTGTGGTAAGAGAAAATTTACAACAGATGAAAGTTAAAATTTTTAATCAGTATGCTACTAAAGTAGCCAAGTTGTTTGATATTAGTGAAGAAGAACTCTTTACTAAATCTAAACGTAGAGATATAGTAGACGCTAGACAATTACTTTACTATGCGTGTCATAAAAGACCTATGCCTATTGTATATATCCAAGCTTACTTATTAAAGAGAGGGTATAAGATAGGGCATACGAGTATACTCCATGGTATAAATGCAGTAGACAACCGCATAGTAAATGACTCTGACTACACAGGAATTCTTCAGAAGATACACGCGCCTAAATCAAAAGATAATGTACACTCTTGATGAAGTATTTAATCAAGCCTTAGCAGACAGGTTTGCAGGTAACGTAAATGGCGTGGGCTATGAGGCTAGAATAAATCACGGAACTAAAATTTCAAAGGACGAAGAGACCGGAGAGATAGAGTTATTTAATATCAGCAAAGGTGGTGGTTACTATCTGAAACTCATGGGGTTAGAGATAGAAAGTTTCTTAGAGGGTGGTTGGAGACACGGAACTTATGTGTTATCTTTGTCTAACAATCGTTCAAGGCTTGACTCTATCGAGCGCTCTATCAGAAGGGAAGTCAATGGCTCAAACAATCCCGCCACACTTCGAGGACTACAAAAGCGCAGGGTTCAAGCTTTAGAAAGATATTCTTTTTTTAATCAACTAATAAAACAATCTAAAAATGGCGCAGACTAAATCTGTATTTGAAACATTGAGTGCTATCAATGTAAACGACAAAGTAGAAAAAAAATCTAACCTTACTTATCTATCATGGGCATGGGCTTGGGCAGAAGTCAAGAAGGCTTACCCCGACGCTACCTATGAGGTTATTAAAGACCCTCAGACTGACAAGCCATGGTTCTTTGACCCTTCACTTGGGTATATGACTATGACTAAAGTAACTATCAAGAATCAATCTCTTGAGATGTGGTTGCCTGTAATGGACGGAGCGAATAAAGCTATGCTTGACAAGCCTCGTAAGTTTACTACTCGCTACGGAGAGAAGTCTGTTGATGCTGCGTCTATGTTTGATATAAACAAGACTATCATGCGTTGCTTAACAAAGAACCTCGCTATGTTTGGGTTAGGGCATTACCTCTATGCGGGTGAAGACTTTCCTGAAGTAAAGCCTGAGGTTGTTGAGCCTAAAGTATTAAAGGTAGGTGATGACAATTGGGTAAACATCTTAAAGTATATGGCTCAGAACAAAGAGCTTGGCTTAGAGAAAATTGTAGAGCAACTTAACAGTCGTAACTATAAGGTAACTCCTTCTGTTAAGAAGGCTCTTACCAAAGTTATAGCTAAGTCATGAGTGAGGATATCATCTTAAAGCTAAGGGATGATGAGCATTACTATGGAGATTTTGGAAAGCAGTTTCTTTCTAACTCAGACATAGGTGCATTGCTCAAGAACCCTACATCTTTTAAGGAAAGGATACCTGACAACGCGGCCTTCGCTAAGGGCAGATACTTTCATCACCTCATCCTTGAGCCTGAGAAGGCAAAGGAGTGGAGCTTTGTAAGTGTAGCCTCTCGCAATACTAAAGCATACAAGGAGTATTGTGCGGAGAACGACGTGCCTTTTGCGTTGCTTGAGAAAGAACGTGACGAGGTAGAGTCGTTGGTACACACCATGCTTTCTAACTTCCAATTCTTTGAGGATATCAGAGATGGAGGATGTGAGTATGAAGTGCCGGCAGTTGCTACCATACAAGGTGAGAGATGGAAAGGGAAGGCAGACATAGTACATCCGGAAATGATTATTGATTTGAAAACCACTTCTGATATATATAGTTTTAAGTGGAGCGCAAAGAAATACAACTATGACAGTCAAGCTTATCTGTATCAACAGATGTTTGGTAAGCCATTGGTGTTCTATGTGGTATGTAAAACCACAGGGTTACTTGGAGTGTTTGAACCTTCACCTGAATTTTTAGAGGGAGGAGAAAACAAGGTGGCTCAGGCTATTGAAGTGTATCGTAAGTTCTATGGACAATCTCCATCAGAAGATATAGATGCCTATTTTATTAACGAAATTTTATAACGTGTCATCAGACACATAACCTTTAATATTTTTCATATGGAAAAAAGAGAAAAGATTTTCCCTGACGGGATTATTTGTAAGCCAAAAAATAATGGCGCACCTGACTTTGTATTGTGCAAGATGTCTTTTAATGTAGAGCAAGCTATTGCTACACTAAAGACACACTCAAAGAAAGGATGGGTAAACATGGACATGCTTATGTCTAAGGAGGGGAAGCCTTACTTAGAGATAGATACATGGGAGCCTGACCCAACTAAAGCTTCAGCACCTAAAGCTGCACCGGAAGTTGTGTTAGAAGACGCGGGAGAAGACCTGCCCTTCTAGTGTTGAGAAGAAGGGGGACGACCACGTTGAAAATATATAGTCCCCCTTCGTTTCTCACTTAACTGCTTGCACCGTATTAGTAGTAGTAGTATATTTACTCTCTACTTTTTTTCTTCCCTATGTAAGAAATAAATTAACATTATCAGCATCCTACTGATAACCAACACTTTACTCAACACAAAATCAACACAAAGATGACACAAGACGTCACAATCTTTCGCAACATTAAGGAAACGCAGACAGCATACCATGTGGATATCAATGTAGTTCTTGATAGAATTAAGAACGGAGCTACTAAAGATTTGGTTAAGCTAATCAGAGCTGAGAAGAATAAGAACGAGCGCAACGAATTAAAGAAAGGGTTGCCCGCTATTTGTTTCAGTGGCATCTTCAATAAAAGAAATGACTCTTCTCTTGTTTCACACAGCGGAATCGTTTGCTTAGACTTCGATGGGTATGAGAAGAAAAAAGATTTGCTTACTCACAAGGAGCAGTTAACCAATGACCCTCATGTTTACTCAGTGTTTAACTCACCGTCAGGCAATGGCCTTAAGGTTTTAGTTAAGATACCCGCTGACCCTGACAATCATGTTAACTACTTCAATGCTTTAGAAAAGCATTTCGACTCACCCAACTTTGATAAAGCTTGCAAGAATATTTCTAGGGTATGCTATGAATCTTTTGACCCCCTCATATTTATTAATGAGAACTCATCTCTGTGGGATAAGATTGATGAGCCTGAATATAAAGAGCTTGTAGCTAGAAGAGACCCGCCTTCTATTCCTATAACCGATGAGAACAAGATAGTAGACATACTAATCAAGTGGTGGACTAAGAAGTATCCTATGGTAGAGGGGCAGAGGAATCAGAACACTTACGTCTTAGCTATGGCTCTCAATGACTATGGCATCAATAAAAGCCTAGCCTCTTATGTGCTCAATAACTACGCAAGTCAAGACTTTAATGAAGCTGAGATACAAAGAACTATCGACTCAGCTTATGCTCATGAACAAAACTTCGGGACTAAATATTACGAGGACGAAGACCGAGTAAGTCAGATACGCTCCAAGATGAAACGCGGTGTGTCAAAAAAAGAGATACGCTATCAACTAGAAGAGACTGCGATTGATAGTGATACCATAGAAGCAGTTCTTAATAGAGTAGAAGAGGAGAACTCTATGCAAACTTTTTGGGATAAGAACGACAAGGGTGTAATTAAAATAGTACACTTTTTATTTAAGCAATTCTTAGAAGACAACGGGTTCTATAAGTATTGTCCGGAAGGAGGGAAGAACTACGTCTTTGTTAGAGTTACTAATAACTTAATTGACCACACCTCTGAGAAAGAGATTAAAGATTTTATTCTCAATCATCTCATACAGCTTGATGATATTACGGTTTACAATTACTTCGCTGACCACGTAAGATTTTTTAGAGAGGAGTTTCTTTCTCTCTTGTCTACAATAGATATATACTTTATTGAAGACAGTAAAGACACCTCTTACTTATACTACCTCAACTGTGCTATAAAGATTACTAAAGATTCAGTGGAGACCATAGACTACTTAGACCTCGATGGCTACGTATGGAAAGACCATGTGATAGACCGGAAGTTTGCTCTATGTGATTACACTAAAACTATATACGGAACATTTATATCTCGTATATGTGGAGATAATAAGCCTCGGATATCTACCATGGAGTCAACTATAGGATTCATGATGCATGGGTATAAGAACTTATCTTACTGCCCCGCTGTAATCCTTAACGATGAAGTGATAAGCGATAACCCTGAGGGAGGTACGGGCAAGGGGTTGTTTATGAATGCCTTAAGCCACATGAAGAAGCTCGTGGTAATAGATGGTAAAGCTTTTGCTTTCGAGAAGTCTTTCCCATATCAGTTGGTGTCAGCAGATACACAGATACTATGCTTCGATGACGTTAAAAAGAACTTCGACTTTGAGAGATTGTTCAGTGTAGTAACTGAAGGGTTAACACTTGAGAAGAAAAACAAGGACGCTATTAAGATTCCTTTCAGTAAGTCCCCCAAGATTTCTATTACTACTAACTATGCAATCAAAGGGACGGGTAATTCTTTTGCTCGCAGGAAATGGGAGATAGAATTACATCAGCACTACAATAAAAACCACACTCCTTTAGACGAGTTTGGTAAACACTTCTTTGCCGATTGGAATGATGAAGATTGGTGTAGCTTCGACAACTATATGGTTAAATGTTTACAAGGATATCTTGACACAGGTTTAATCAAGTCTCAGTTTGTAAACCTTAAGGTTAGGCAGCTATCAGCCGCTACGTGTCATGACTTTATAGAGTGGTGTGGTCTTATAGGAGATAGTAACAACCAACACTTAGAAAGCGGTGGTAAACTATCTATGCAAGAGCTGTACTTAGACTTCATTGTAGAGCACCCTGACTACGCTCGTGGTGGGAAGATGACGATAAGTCTGAATCGTTTTTACAAATGGTTAGTGGCCTATGCAGCTTACATAACAGGAGTGTCCCCGGAGTTGGGTCGTGACCCATCAGGGAAGTGGATGCGCTTAAGAACAAAACATGAATTAGAAACTCAAACAACAATTGAAATATGAAAAAGAAAAGTCTAAAAGTCTCAAACAAAGGCGTCGTAAGAGGCAAGCTAAAGCCACGCGCCGAGCGTCGTAAAGCAGAACGTGAGAACGGGTACAAAGCCATGCTTAAAAAGCTTAACCTGACGCAGGAAGAGATGGATAACTTAACCAACACAGGGGAGGTGGTTGAATACGAAACCAATAAGTATTACACAGGACCTTCAGAGGTACATGGTGAAGGTGTGTTTTCCGTAAGAGATATTTTACAGCATGAGATAATAGGCTTGGGAACGATTGATAATATCCACAAGACTTTGCTTGGTAGATATACAAACCACTCGTCTCAACCTAATGCTAACTTCTATATGCTTCGTAATAGCGACCTCGTATTGATTGCCCTTGAGAATATACAGGCGGATGAGGAAATCTTTTGTGATTACTCTCACCACAATAGACCAACAAGCGAGACTGATGAAGCACTTTAAGGATAGAGAGTTAGAGTTTACCGACACAGCTATCCTTGACCCTGAGTTAGGAGATAGTGTAGTGATGCACGGTTGGGAAGATTCTATTATGAAACGAAAGGCAGAGTTTATATGTCAGGGTGGTGGGCATATACTTGAGTTTGGTTTTGGTATGGGTATATCAGCAGACTATATACAGTCTCATGACATTGCATCGCATACCATATGTGAGATACACCCTCAGGTTTTACAACGTCTGTTTAAGTGGGCAGAAGATAAGCCCAATGTTATAATCATGGCGGGAGATTGGCAGGATAATATTCCTAGTATGGATAAGTATGACGGCATCCTCTTTGATACCTATCAAGACTCAGGCAATCATCAGCGTAAGTTTAAGGAGTTGCTCCCTACTATATGTAATCCTAACTGTAAAGTAACGTGGTGGAACAACGCCCCTGAAACCATAACCAATAACACTATGGGCTTGGAGGGTGTAGACTACGAGCAAATGATAGTGAACGTGCCTAGCAACCCTTACTATTGGGGCAACAAATACTCCCTGCCTAAATATATTTTCTCATGATAAGCTTTCGTGACTACCAAGAAGATATAATACATCAGGGTACAGAGATATTAATATCCAAAGGACTACTGTATTTAGCTATGGAAGTAAGAACGGGTAAGACTCTTACAAGCCTAGGTATTTGTGATAAGCTAAGGTGCGATAATGTACTGTTCATTACAAAGAAGAAGGCTATATCTTCTATCACTGATGACAGTGATAAGCTATGTCCATCATACAGTTTGTTTGTAATAAACTACGAATCGCTACACAAAATACCCGAGATTAAGTGGGATGTTATAGTGTGTGACGAGGCGCATAGCATGGGCGCTTTCCCTAAGCCAAGCAAGAGAGCTAAGGCTGTGCGTTTGTTAGTGAAGAAGACGAAGGCTAAAGTTATTCTCTTGTCCGGCACGCCGACACCTGAGTCTTACTGTCAGATGTATCATCAAGTCTATGGTATACCAACCAATCCTTTCCGTGAGTTCAAAAACTTCTATCGCTTCTGCGACAAGTATGCTCTTGTAAAGCAAAGAAAGATAAACGGTCTAATGATTAATGATTACTCTCACGGGCTTGAAACTATCCTTGAGATAATGAAACCTTATACTATAAACTATACGCAGAAAGAAGCGGGGTTTAAGGTAGACACTCGGGAACATGTGCTTCAAGTGCAGATGTCTCCTATGGTATATGGTCTTACGAAAAAGCTGAGTAAAGATTTGGTAGTAGAAGGTGAGGAGGAAACCATCCTTGCTGATACTCCCGTTAAGTTAATGATGAAGCTGCATCAGTTATATTCAGGGACTATAAAGTTTGAGTCGGGCAAGTCGTTAGTAATAGACTACAGCAAAGCAGAGTTTATCAAAGAACATTTCAAAGGTAAAAAGATTGCAGTATTCTATAAATTTAAAGAAGAACTTAACGCTTTAAAAGAAGTGTTCGGCACTGAGTTAAGCACTGAGTTAAGTACGTTTGCTTCTACAGATAAGAACATAGCACTACAGATTGTAAGTGGGCGTGAAGGTATATCTCTGCGACAAGCTGACGCTTTAGTATATTACAACATAGACTTTTCAGCTACAAGTTATTGGCAATCAAGGGATAGGATGACAACCAAAGATAGATTAGAGAGCGATGTATATTGGGTGTTTGCTAACGGAGGTATTGAAAGAGATATATATAAGGCGGTAACTAAGAAGAAAGATTACACACTACGTCACTTTAAGAAGGACCATGAACTTTAATAACGATTTTAGATACGACTTAGAAGTAGGTCAAGAAGGAGAGAGACTCGTAGACGCGTTGTTTAAATCTAAACGCATAGAAGTAAAGAGAGATAGTTGGGTAGGTAGAACGGGTAACATCGCAATTGAATACGAGAGTAGAGGTAAACCATCAGGCATAGCTACCACCGAGGCAGAGTATTGGATAATTATATTTTCTCGAGAGTACGAAGACAAAGTAATGCTTGTGTTGGAAACTAAAAGGCTAAAGGAAGTGGCAAGAAAATATCTCAAGGATGGGAGTGTTAAATATATGGGAGACTCAAACACCTCTAAAGCTGTATTAATTCCTCTTTCAGAAATTAGTAACTTTACTGTACATGACTGAGCAGAAAATACAATTAAAACGAATTAAGCAATTAGAAGCTGAAGGATACTATGTGATTAAGTTAATTCAGACAAATAAAAACGGGATACCTGACCTGATTGCTATACCACCTGACTCTAATGTTATCTTCAGCGAGGTCAAAAAACCTAAAGGAAAACTGTCGCGTTTACAGGAGTATAGATTAAAAGAGCTAGAATCATATGGACGAACTGAGGTTTACAGGGGCGCTTGATGGCGTAGAGTATGAGATTGATGAATGGTTTGTAGAAAGTTTAGAACCGTTTAGTGTAAAAGATAGAAATTATATTTTACAATCTGTTATACCTACATTAAGTTACTTACCCATAGATAACAACTTCACACAAATAGTGGGCGGGGTTATAAGAAAAGACGAGCCTTTGTTTTTCTTTATAGAATACTTAAGTCAAGACCATGATGCCGTCTTACTATTAGATGTTATGGAGATTACGTCGGACGAATATTTAGATTTAATTTTAGAAAATAATACACTTGAATATTATGCAAACAGAAAAGATTGACTCAGAGTCATATAGATTACAACGAATTACAGAGCGAGTCTTTGGGGTGAAGATTCACTCACGTAGACGTAGCCGACCTGAGGTAGACGCTCGCTTTGTTTTTAGTTTAATTATGAAAGAAAGAGGGTATGGAGTAACTAGACTTGGAAGACTTCTTAACAAGAACCACGCAACTATTATTCATTATTGGAAGAATGCAGAGTGGTATATGAAGACTGACGCCGCTCTTAAACGTAAGTATGACGAGGTATCGCAAGAGTTTTATGAGTCTGTTGAGTCTTTAAATGTTGTTAACAGAGCTATGTTTGAAAGAAAAATAGACGTTTTGGAGAAAAAAAATAAACAATGTATATTGGACTCTAAAGATTTAAAGCTTGAAGTACAGCAACTTAGGAAAGAGGTAGAGCCTTATAGATTATATAAAGAAATCCTTGACCTAGTAATGGAAAGAGCGAGACCGAAAGAGATGGAGTATACTAAAAAGAAATTAAATACCTTTTTCAATGGCTTATACAGTTGAAGACATAGACAAGATAGTAGAGTTTACTACTTGGAATGATAAAAAAAAGATTGACGAACTTTTACATATGGATGCAAAGATGTATTGTAATCTAGGAATAGATTCTTTACAATCCGAGCGAACAGATGTTAAAAAAAATTCTGTGAAAATATATAGAGCTATTAAAAGAATTAGCCCTACTCTCGGTCAGAGCTTATTATATCATGTAGATAAAAAATAAAATGGAACGCCCCTCAGCTATAGAACAAGATAGAATAGACCACATCAACCACTTGATGCAAAAACTTCATGACGCTAATGCTTCTATATATGAGGGTCTGATGGATAGAGACTTTACTAACCTACCTTTTATCATAGGTATGCAGATAGAGCTGCTACAAGAGATAAGTAATTCACTTCAAGATGAGCACTAAAGATTTTAGACCACGCCTGTCAGGAGCTAAGAAAGTAGCCTTTGATAACTTAACTAAGAAGGAGAGAAGGATATTAGTAGTAGGGGATATACATGCACCATTTACTTTAGACGGATACCTTGAGTTCTGTAAAGAAGTCTATGACAAATACCTATGCAATCAAGTTATCTTCATCGGAGATATTTTAGATAATCATTACAGCTCATACCATGAGACCGACCCGAATGGTTTGTCAGGTGGAGACGAGCTTGATATTGCTATAGCTCAGGTAGCTCAGTGGTCGGAGGCTTTCCCTGTTGCTGATGTAATCATAGGTAATCATGACCGTTTAATAATGAGGAAGGCATTCTCTTCAGCTGTACCTAAAGAGTGGATTAAATCTTACAACGAAGTGCTCGGTACAAATTGGAATTGGACGGAAAGAATTGTGTATGACAACGTACAATTTGTCCATGGCGAAGGCGGGACTGCCCGTACCAAAGCGCGTAACGATATGATGAGTACAGTTTCCGGTCACATCCATACGCAGGCTTACTGTGAATGGCTCGTGGGCAGGAACTTTAAAGTATTCGGGATGCAGGTGGGGTGTGGAATCGACGCGAGCAGCTATGCCGCAGCTTATGCTAGAAACTTTCGTCGCCAAGCTATTGGATGCAGCGTTGTGCTTGGTGGTCACACAGCTATTAATTGCTTAATGGAACTATAATGATTTGTCCTAAATGTACAGACCCTATGATATGGGGTAGCGATTTTGATTATGAAGACTACGGATACGAAGGCGAAGGCATCGTAGGAAACTATACCTGCACCAATAAACATTGTGATGTTGACATGGTAGTAGTATATACTCCTATTGATTAATGAGGTTTGAGAATGACAGCCACTTAGAAAGAGAAGAGAGGGCTATAAAAAAGTTTTGCTCTTTGCATAACCTTAAGTGTAAAAAGTTAGGCCCAAATGATATTGACTTTCAGATACGCAAAGACAATAAGGTAATAGGTTTTGTAGAAGTAAAGGGTAGACATAAAGATATTAAGGATGCATATCCTTTGCCTATTGCTATTAGAAAAATACATAAACTTCAAGGTGAGCACGGGCCTCGCGTAAACCCCATCATTATATGGGCGTGTCACGACGGCATTATCTACGGTAAGTTGGTGAAGCTTAAAGGAACTATTCGATTAGGTGGTAGACCTCCACGCAAGGGGGCTGTCAATGACCAAGAGATAATGGCTTACTATAATAAGCAAGAAGACATACATCATGAACAATATTAAAAAATACTTAGACTTAGTTCTTGTCTTAGCTATTAACTTTTTACTGCTTTATGGATTGTATAAGTTATTGAGTTAACCTCTATTTATTTTAGTCTTATACTTGTATTAAACGGCATGATTGTTATTATTCAGTAGCTTCTCTTATTGCTTCTCTTATTTCTTCTCGAGCCTCCCTGTTAACTTCATCTATGTCTCCATATATATCTTCGTAAATCTCAGGGTATAATTTTTTAAAGTCTGTCTTACTCATCTTATCAGCCCCTCCTGTTTGAGCTCCTTCATTTTTTGGCCTATAAGATGACGACACTCCAATAAGGTCATACACATCGCTTTCTATACCTTCTTCTGAACCACCACCAATTAAATTGTATAACCCTATAGCAGGGTCAACCCTTGTTCCTAAGATAATCTCTATGATAGGTTTGATTTTTCTATCAAGCCTAGACTCTCCCGTTTCTTTATCTTTTTTAGCAGCCTTTTTAATTTCATATATTATCATATCAAGAGGGTTGACTACATCACTCTTGAACTGCGCACCGTAGCTTGGCTTAAAATCTTCTCCTTGAATAAGCTTCGCCCCGAGCTCCATTTGTTTTACGTTAGCACCAAGGAGAGGTATCTGATAAACTAAGTTAAGACCCATCATAGCTTCAGCTATTCTAGCATAAGCTTTTTCTTTATCCTCTTCGTCTCCTTTGGTAAGCAGCATGATGTTTGCCATTGTAGTAAACAAGACGTTTGCAATAGCATAGTTCATAACTAATCCCCTATAGTCTTCCGACCTTCCTCTTTGAGCATATATTTTTTTAATTGATTCCTTGGCTTTTTGTTTAGTAGAAAAATCTGCATTGGCAATTTCATCTACTGCATTACCATACGAATTCATAAGGTTCTTCGTATACTGCATAACCTTATTAATCTGTAAAAATATAGTGCTACCAAACATTATGAAAGGTCTGATAAGAGGGTGACGTATATTTTGAAGAGGAATTCTTTCAGTTGCCCTACGTGTCTGCTGCGTAGCGTTGTAGTTATTAAAAACTTCAACAGCTTGCTCTTGACCCATTCCGTTTTTAATATTCCTACGATAGTTAACCATATATCCTAATACTCCACCTATATCTCCAATAGATGTCGTCGCTCCGGCTGCGGTACGAGCTCCTCTTAGTACACGCCCTGCTTTGGTTTTACTCTTCTTTATTTTTCCCTTAGGGTTTTGCCCCGACTCAAGACCGTATACGTCGCCTTCCAATCCTTGAGCAATACGCTCATCAAAAGTAGCTGACATTTCTCTAGCCTTAGCTAACGGTCCGTCTTGTGTAAATATCTCTATTCCTAACTCAGCTATTAAGGTAGCTGTGTCTACCATAAACATTACCAAGTCGATAGGATTAGACACAACTTTAGGTACGTTACTATTTTCCCCAAAGTATCTGTAATTAGTAACAGCCATCGCAAACGAAGACGCCTGCTTAGGTATTTGCATAACCTTATATGCAAGAGCAAACCCTGTGTACTTTCTTGAAAGCGCGTCAATTATATTGTCGGCATTGGAAGCTTTGACTCCTGCATTAGGATTTATATGGTTGTTTATCAGTTGCTTTAAAGTGCTTTTTACAAATAGCTCATCTAACAAAACATCTACAGCCTCAATATTAAAGAACTCATTAAGCTGTCTTACACCCTTAGCATAAGCCTTATACTTCTCCATGGTGTCAATATGATTTTCTAGTACTCCTGTAAATGAAGCATCAAATAGAATTGCACCTTCGGTATCAGTACGCTCTTTCAAAGCAGGAGCCGTATCCGCGTTAAAGATGCCGCTGAAATCTCCGTCAGTTAACATCTTGCCGTCTACATTTGACTGCTCTGTACGTGTAGGAAAGTAGTTAGGAATAAAACCTAAGTTTACATCATTAACATCAGCGTATACATTGTTTACGGAGTCAAAATAAACCTCACTTAGATACTGTACTACTATGTCTGCAAAACCTACAAGCTCCGGACCAAGCTCTGCTTTAATTCTTTCTAAAGTTCCTGCATCAATACCTTGAGCTTCAAGCTTGGCACGTTGAACTTCATTAAGACTAAGTGCATATATTCTTAAGAGCTCATCTGTATTAAAAGCTTTCTTGTACGTCTTACCATCTTTAATTAATTGAATAGTAAGTTTGGTCTCTTTAAATATACCACGCTCCATAGCTTGCTTCACCCCGGCGTACCCCTTCTCAAAGCCTGCTCTTTTAGCTAACTCATTCATTACCGCACGCATCTTTCTTTTCCCTTTAGCGTGAGTCTCTACCATGCGGTTAAGTCTATTGTAAACTTTTTCTCTAAATACATTTTTACCGTCCACTACTTTATCAGCAAGATTAGTAATGGTTTCACTATGTATCATGTTTCCTCTCATAAAGTTTCTTATAAGACTTGGGATAGAACTATCAAGTATCCCCCTCCCTATAGCACGCAAACCTTTTACTACCCCCTTTTCTTTGAAGGATTGGTAGATATTTTTTCGGTTGTCTTTACGTTGGTCTTCGTTTAATACATTACCGTCTTCATCAAAGAACTCAGGGTTTGTTTCTTGGATTTGTTCTGTTACTTCTTTAGATTCAGCTTGATATTCAGCTGCACGTTGAGCTCTCTTTTCTTTCAGCTTCGCTACAGATTCTGCAGTTAGTTCGTTGATAGTGCTAAGAACGCCCTGCATTTCTTCCTCCGTCATGTTATCTACGTTGCGTAACATGTCAAAAGCTATCTGCCTATCCATTAACGCACGCTCTTTACGAGTTAAGGTCTCGCCTTCTAAGAGTTCTTTATTGTATATCCTATTTATCTCAGCTTCATTATCCTGCAAGAACTTAGCTTCCGATTGTAAGAATGCCTGCCTTATATCTGCACTGCTCTGAATAACACTCTTCGCTACTCTCTTCAAAGCTGTCATAAGGTTCTGTATAGAGGGGTCTACACCTGTACTCCTTCTCTTGCCGCTCTGAGTCTTACGTACTTTAACTTTAGATTTAATAGCATTAACAATATCCTTTAATGTACTCTTACGCTTTCTGTTCTTTTGGCTGTCTATTATCTTCTTTACCTTCTCAATTTGTACCGCTAAATCCTTGGCGTTTTTAGTGTTGGATACCGCACGAGCTATCCTTTTTATTTCTGCTTCAGTATAGTCTTTAGACTTCTGTAGGTTTTCTTGAATAAATGTAGTAAGTTGAGCTTGGGCATCCTTCAAATTAGTAAGAGCATTGTTACCTATATCGCTTAACCTCTTAGCTATTGACCTCTCGGTCTGCTCCTCTACAGCCGTGTCTTCGGTAACGCCTACCTCTTCGGTAACGCCTACCTCTTCGGTAACGCCTACCTCTTCGGTAACGTCTACACCCTCTGTAGTATCTTCTGTAATCTCTACACTCTCTGTAGTAGCCACCTCCTCAGCTAACCCAACCTCTTCATCTACCTGTGTTTCTTCAGTGGCTTCTATGCCTTCTTCTATGCCTTCTTCTACTACAGCTTCGGTATCAGTTTCTATTTGTAACCCCGAGCCTTCCTCAAACTCTTGTTGGACACCTTCTCTTTCCTGTCTTTGTTCTTCGTCTATTTGCTCCTTTGTTTTTACACCTTCTTCTTCAGTAACCTCCACCTCTTCTGTAGTCTCTACGTCTTCGGTAACCTCAGTACCTTCACCTAAGATTGCATCTACTTCTGCTGCTGCCTCTGCAGCTACATCCTCTTGGAGCTTCTCATCAAGTTTGGCTTTAACCTCATCATCATTAGTTACCTCAGCTTTAGACCGAAGCAAACGGCGCACAGACTTCTTATCTATAGCTGCTAAAAATTCAGCTTTAGTTACGTCCCTTCCGTTCAAACGATATCTACCTACACCCTCACGAATATCTATGTTTGTCGCAGGTCCGATACCCGTTATAGAAGGCAAGACTGTCTGACTTTCTGAATCTCGTAGTGCCTGAGTGTTAGCTAGTTCAGCGAGCTCTGCATTAATCTCTCGTATTTTATCTGAAAATACTTGCTTTCGATTGGTTGTAGAAGACAGTTCATCTCTTGCCGATAACAACTCCATAACTCTTTGGCTTACGGAATTATCATTGGTCTCTACCAATTGATTGGCTTCACGGCGAAGCCCTAAGTTTTCCATTATCCTTTGGTTCTGCTCAGGAGTTATCTGCCCGAGCTCAAGCATGTTATTAGCCCAAGTGGTAATACGACTACCCGATGCCTTCTCTTTCATCATCCCCTCTATAGTCATTAAGTCCTGAGCAATAGAAATTTTATTGTTAGCTATAGCATCTAAGGTGATATTCATACCGGCAAAAGCGGTGTTGTTACCAAAGCCTCCCAACATTTCGGCAGTTATATCTTTACCGCTTATCTCTTGACCGGATACTACTTGGGCTGATAATTCACCGAACCCTTCGGCCACAGGGTCAAATACCATACGCTCACCCACAAACGCCGCAGCTTTAACCGGATTGGTAGACAATCTACCTGCAGTAAATATCCTGCCTGATAACCCGGTACTCAAATAATCTACTATAGCAATAGGAATACCACGACTAAAACCAATTCTCCTACCCTCATCCCATACGTTTTCATCTAAGAACGCTTGCTCTACTTGCAATGGGTCGGTTATATCATAACCTTGATTTCCCATAGCATCGAACACAGCGTTAGTATATTCCATAGCTAATGACGTTGCAGCAAAACCTGTCCTTGAGCCGTACGCTGCTCCCCCTATGATACCTGCAGGCACAGTAACTTCAGCCAATGGGCCGCCTGCTAGACCTACCCCCGCTCCTACTCCCGCTCCTGTCACTGCGCCTCCTCCTATTAACTTTACTCCATAAGGTAGCATCTGCGATAAAGACTCTCCGGCTAAAGTAAGTGACAGCTCTAAAGGGTTGTCATATACTACCTGAAACACTTCCCAAAAACCTTTGGCTTGATGGTATCTATTGGTCACCCTGCTTACATCTCCTGTATTGGCCTTGTCCATGTAGTCTACTACAGCTTGTGCAATTTCGGCACGACTAGCATCGTCATCTAAATCATCAAGACCAAGAGATAATCTAAGTATTTCTTCTGCTGCCTGCCCCCTATTCCATCCTGCAGCTACACTGCTCGTAAATCCTTCTACATTCTCTATAAGATTGCCTCGTAAATTAGGGTCAAATTTTGCGTCGAACCATGTGCTTGCCACTTGATATTCATTGGCTGCCATTTGAGACAACATATTGGCGTCAGCTCTACCTCCATTTATTTCGTTGAGAAGGTTTTGTTCATACTCATTAGCCGGGGTTATAGTAGACAATTCATCTAAACCTACACCAAAAGCATCTAAAGCTCTTTGATTTAAGTCTGACTGAAAAAGCACAGCCACTTGGTTTACTTGTGCTGCTCCCGCTGCTTTTTCTTGAAACACTTCGTCCATCTTTACATCGAAGTCTTCTGTTATTGTTACATACTCGTCTTCATTAATAATGTCAAAACGTAAGTCTATTTCTTCCTGTAAGGGCTCTGTAAATGTCAAATAATCATTACGCCTCACTCCATTGATGTAGTATTTTTCACCATACTTTGCTTTTTCTTCATCGCCAAGTTCGTCTAAATATAAAGGAGCTCTATTAATAAAATAAAGTTCATCTTGGCTCATATGGTAAGCGTCATAGTTTGCTTTGTAGGCTTCATAGTTCAATCCACGTTCAGCAAAAAACGATTGAGCTGCTATGTCTACTGCATTAACATCTTCCCACGAGCCTTCTGCAAAAGCATTAGCCTCTTCTGCGTCTTCAAATAAAAATACCTCGCCTCTTTCAACAGCTTCTTCATAAGCATCCATACCTTCTAGCTCTGTCCAATATCTCGAATGGTTGCTATAGTTGTTTGGGTCAGTAGGAAAAAGTGTAGGTACTACTACATTTTCACCGTCTACTTCCATAGACGTAAACATTACTGTAGAATGTGTACCGTCATCATTTGTTCTATAGGTATCTCTTAAATTGGTTGCTCTCCACGCCCTATTAAGAACAGCTTCTTCTTCTTCATCAAGAGCTGTACTTGGAATTCCATGTTCTTGAATAAAGTTTTTGACCTTATCCATTTCTCCGTCTACAAGCTCTCCATTAATACGTACAGATACAGTCATCCTCTGTTTATCCGGAGCAATAACTTCTATGTCTCCGCCAATAATGGAAGCGTCTTGGAATATCATTCCGAATTCTCCAAACTGAGAAGTAAAATAATCTATAGCACCTTTGTCCGAAGCTGCTAAATTTCCCACAGTAGTAGTAGCTAAAGCGTCAGCTAATTCAGTACTTTCTAACAATTCGGTTCTCCTTTTTTCCGCTTCCATTTCACCCTCAACCTCCTCTTTCCTTTGTCTTTCATCTACTAAAGGTATCTGTGCTTCTATACGCGCTTGCGTCGTGGCCACATCTAAACCATACTGCGCCCATGCATTCTCAAGACTTTGGTCGTCCGGATACATACCAAGGCTAACTGCTGACAGGGGTTCTTCATACCCCGTTTCACGCGTGTCTTGACCTGTAGTTGTCGTTGTGGTTAAAGCCTCTATAACATCTTCATTCGCGTAAAAAGCCTCAGGTGTCAGCGTCTGCTCTACTGCAACAGGAGTTTCTTCTTCAACCTGTGGTGAAACCAAAGAACCATCGTCCCCAACAGATTCCGTATCGACTGCGATAACTTCGTCTTTTTTTTTTACGCCTACTAGAATAGAAAAATCTTCTACAGTTCTATCTGCAGGGTATCCCTGAGACTTAATGTAGTTGAAATTATCTGTTAAGACTTCTTCATCGACAGCAAGCAATGCTTGAAACTCCTCTATAGATTTACCATAGCCTTGAGATACCGCTCTATTAAATAAGTCTGCTAATACTTCTTCGTCCATAGTTTATTATTTCTTTCTGTAATCGACTCCTCCGCCGCTTGTAGTTTCTACTGTACCTCTACGTGAAGCAAAGTCACTAGCTTGCTGTTCGGCAGGCGCATTGGATAAATAGAACTGTACAAGTTGATTCTTTAATCTTTCAAGGTACTGAGATTGAGTGTCGGTAGTCATACCGTCAAGGTCAAATTCAGCCAACTCCCCTTTTGACACTACTTCCCCTGCTTTATTTAACACTTTATAAGTTATGCCTACTACATCATCCATTCCGTAATCTCTTTCTTCTACTGTAAAAACAAAATTACCCGGCATACTTGCTAATACAGACTCCACATTCTTTTTGGTTTGGGTTTCATCATCGGCAATAAATACACTGTCATAGCCTACATATGAAGCCTCAATATCCTGAGTTAGTTGAGCTAGTACAGTCTCTCTAAGACTTTGTTTACCCACAGTAGTAGTAGCACTTGTTACAGTTCTACCTGTCGTAGGAGATTCCAAACCTATTCCGTCAAGACCTGAAGCTGTAATAGTTTGGTTTACATCTGTTATAATTTTATCTTGAGGTAAGAAGAAATTAGTTGCCCCTGTTACCCAACTTCTTTCGTTTAAATTAACTTCGCCGTCCTTGAACGCAAGATTTTCTTTTCGCACATTACCTTTGCTGTCAGCATAAGTGATACTTACACCCGTGTCACTTCGTGTAATAGACTGTATAGAAGGATTTATAGACCTTAAGAAATCTTCTGCTTCCCTAAATTGTGTCTCATTACCGCTATATAATTTTCTTACGTTAGTTAAAGCGTTGCTTTGGAACTCATCGCCCTGTCTTTCATCACGTGCACCCCCTGATTCCGGAGTGTAATCAGGAACCACCTTCGTATTCACCACCTCTACGTCCACCTTACTACGCACGCTTGCACGTATAGCTTCTCGTACAAGCTCCTCTTGTTCCTCCGAGTACTCAGGATTAGGCATTGCCCCGGGATTGTCTTGGTTAACATAAATCATATTTCCTCCCGCCTCATCTTTATTTCTTGTAAACGTAAAAACCTCTCCACTACCTTGTCCCTCTCCATTATAAACACCAAGAGAGTTGGTAAGGATAGACGAGGTGTGATAAGGGTTAGACATTATGTCGCTTAGAAACAAATCTTCTCCGGCAAGGTATATATTAAATGCCTCGCCCTCTTCTACAGACAGTCCCAATTGTTTAATTTCTTCGGTGGTTAATTCTTTGTCCCACCCATTAGTACGCATCTGCGTAATAAGACCTTTTGCTTCATCACCACCTATCCTTCGAGCAATTTTATCCCATGTACCTAGCTTGTCTACATAAGTTGTTGAAGCTGCCTCTAAATCGTACTTGTCAGCATTAAACAAAACTAAAGAGTTAAAGGTAGAAGCACTCACCAAAGAGTTAGGGTCGGCTATTAGTCTGCCTTCGGGGTCAAGCTTGCCTATACTAACACTCGAGGTCTCAGGGTTTACTAGAAATCCTGACTCATCGAAGTTAAAGAAACTTTGCACCTGCTCAAAAGCCCACGACTCAAGCCTTTGGCTTTCTCCTAACTCATCATTGCCACCCTGTGCTCTAGCCACCTTGTCTGCATATGTGGTTTGGAAATCATTAAAAACTTTAATCATATTATCCGTCCCGTCAGTTAGGTTTTGACGCATAATAGTATACTCATTCAACTTAAGAGTTCCATTCTTTAACAAACGGTCTTGCATAAGCATTTGCTGCTCTAATTGGTGAGCCGCTTGAAGCCACCACTGATTAGCGGTAGCGTGTTGGCCTTGCTCTACAGAGTTAAGCTCGCCAATATAATCTCTTGACGCTTGATTTATAGCAGCTTTTTTATCTGCACGCTCTTGTAATGCACCGGTAATGCTACCACTTACTTCAGTAGCAATTTCATTCCAATTTATTTGCGCCTCCCTAGCTTGGGGTTGGTATCCAAAATATGTTTTAGCCATAGTTTATTTATTTATCGCCCCATTACCATTGTGTACTCTGCTTCACTCCTAAAAGGCTTCATAGTCTGAGGATTAATTTGCCCCTTCCAAAACACAGGTTCAGATGTATAGTTAACAGGACCCATAAATTCACCCTCTCCCGGTAGGGGTTGTCTTAAAGGAGCTCCTTGAGAGATGGTTTTTACAGGAGCACCACTAGCTATAGTGTTACCCGTAGTTGCTGTCGTAGGGAACATATTCCTAATCTCTTTATTCGTAAAGTTTTTAGTCATGTAGTCTCTAAACTGTAGGTTGGACATATTCGCTACACCCCCCGTTCCTGTAGGGTCATACTGTTTAGCTACGTCAGCTTGAAAAGTAGCGTTAGAGTCCATTTGTCCACTTACAGCTTTCTCTGAACCGTACAGAGAAGCTCCCTGTATTGCACCGCTAACCATCTGCCCGCCGGCTTGAACAGCCTGAGCTGTATGCATTTGAGCCATCTCACCTTCTCTAGCTGCAGCTAATTGAGCTCCCGCAGCTTCCTGTAAATTTATCTGTGTCTTTACATCACGCAAACGAGAGTCTTCCTCAGCTACAGCAGCGTCAAGGTTGAAGATAGTTTTCTCCAACTCCGCTCGCTGCACATCTGTCATAGCTTGCTGTGACGCGAGCACACGCCCCGCTGTAGGAGCTACACCACGTTGGTCACCCTCCCTTGCTGCTTCAAGGACATTAGCACCCACCTGCAACATCTGCTCTGCTTGCTGCTCATAGGCTTCCATAGGTATAGCAAGGGACTCCATATAGTTAACATCGAGTCTTTTCATAGCCTCTGACATTTTTCTTTCAGCCGCGGCCTCAGCTTTCGCCTGCGCGTCTTTAGCTTGGTTAGCTTGGTCTATACTATAGCCCATTTGAACCCCCGCAACTACTACGGTGGCTATTAGTGCTCCTATTGCTGTCATTTTCCTTGTATTTTCATTATTAATTCTTCACCCAAATCTTTATAGTTGTCAGCATATAACTCAAGCTCTGCTTCTTCTACACTAGTAGCGTCAGTTTTATATACACATGTAATAACAGTATCTTCATGAGCATATATTATTCTCTGAGCTCCTATCTGAGTGAATATAGTATAAGGAGCGCTCACCGTATACACCTCTCCGTCATGACCTATGTAAGACATCCTACCTTTAAGAAGAAAGGTGGGGTGTTGATGTTTGTGAATTAGACTTATTATCAATTGCCCTTTCGTTAAAGACAATTGACGAGTATATAATCCTCCTTCAAATGTATGCTTTAAAGGGGCACATTTTTTTAACCCCTCCGACTGAGGCTCTCCTGCTTTATGAGTAAGAGCTCCCGGTAGTGAGGATATATGTTCCTTAAAATTAGCTATTCTTTCCCACAACAAACCTCCGCTTTGGGCTACATCAGTTAGCATTTTAACAGGTAGAGTATCATTTTGCATTACCTACAAAGATAGTAAAATTATGGAAAACTCTTCATAACATCTGATTGCACCGCAAATAACTGTATTGCATTAGTAGAATCGTTAGTTAAAGTCACGCGAGCATAAGCACCAAGGATACCATGAGCCTCAGCTACAGAGTTTTTAAGGTATAAATAATATAATACCGGGGCTGTAGGTAAGTTGCCGCTTGCTACAGTAGTGTCTACTACCAATTGGTTTATTCCCGCTTGAGGATTTACGTTAATAGCGGTAACAATGCCACAGAAAGTAGGGGCTGCCATAGTCGCAGGAGGTACTACAGGAGTAGAAAAATATAATTTGTCACCAACATTAATGATACCATTGACTTTTACAGCAGCAGGATAATTTATCTGTACCGCTGCAGGAGCAGCTGTGTCAATAGTTATGCTTTGGCCTATACCATTTACTGACCTTAAGCTATAGTTAGGAGCGCTTGTGTCTGAACCACTATTGTCTATAGTGTCTGAAGTACGTATAAAAGCAAACCATACCCCTTCTTTTTTTTCAAACCACGGGTAGCTAATTGTACCCTCGAGCTCGATATCTGTAACGATAGTAGTATCCCAAGCAGCATGTGACGTAGCTGCAGATGAAGAGTCTTCAGCCCCTTGAAAAGCTATAGTTTTAAATAGCTTATTCTCAACAGGCCCTTCGTTAAATACTGTTTCTACCCTAGAACTTACCGCTGCCCCGTAATATGTGTTATACAACGAAGTATTAGAATGATGCCTATACAGCCGTCCTTGGTAAAACGTGTAAAAACTATTGCTCATACCCGCCATATAGTCAGGAGTAAAACTATAAAATGAAGGCCACCCCTTGATTCTTGTGTCAGAGTCGTATTTTAAAGTATAAGGTAGGGTTATAGGATGTGCCATAAGTTATTATCTATAGAGTTTAACATGAAGCTACTGCTATTATAATACCATCAGAAATCTGATATGAATTCCCGATGTGTGCTATAAACCCATCGGCTGCTGCCGTCACAGCATTTTGGTCTGTGAAAACAAACGCATGGAGCTCAGGCCCTGTAGTAGTACCATCAGTTCTTACAAAGTAATGGTTAGTTCCTGAAGGAGCAGCGCACGCCGCCACCGCGGTAACAGATACTGCTGAGGTGCTCACCGCGGGTAAAGCCGAAGGACATAAAACTTCTATTTGCCATGTAGTACTATCTTTAATACATGGAACAAGAACTTCTATGTCTATATAGGCATTAGCTAGAAGAAGTTTAGGAACAACCATCACACAATTGCCGGGAGAAGTAGCCGTTAATTGGTCATCAAGAGCAGCAACGGTAGCGTTCTGAGGAGTGGTACTAAGAATCCAATTTCCATTATTCCAATCATATACATTATAAGAAGATGTATCAGGATATGTAGAAATACATCCTGATGGAGTAGTCCCGCATAACGTGTAGTTAGACGCTGTACTTTCGAGCTTACCAAAATTTTGAGACGACAGCTTGTAATAATTTACCGCATTGTATATCGCCTTTATACCGTTAGGGATACTATTAGGAGTGTACTTAATAATTACAGCTCCCAAAGCGCTGCCTATTTGGTAGTTCATTTTATATATACCGCCTTGCCCTAGATTTAAAAAAGAGGTGTCAACTGAACATACAGGTAAACATGTAGGACACCCCTGTGCAGGCCCAAGAATAGGTAACCCCGGAGCACCTGTTTGTTCACGAACTATGCCATTTTCCTGATAGAAACCATTGGCTGCACCTGTAACTAAAGTGGCATCTGTATATACACCTGTAGATGTCATAAGACTAGGCCCATTTAGATAGTATGTACCTGAAGGGGTGCACCCACAACAAGCGTCTTCTATACCGGCGGGAGCGGCTTTACTATCGTAACACAAAGACCTAGCTGATTGCTTGTCTCTATAATCGTAAACAAGATATAAGTAAGTGTCTACACCTGCAGGCATAGTAAATGTACCGCCTACTATAGGTGATGTACCCGAGAGAACTATATTAGTGGCTGCCGATAAAAGGCTAGTAATACCTGTAGGGGTATTAGGAAATAGTGTATTTGTTCTTAAATACAACATCTTGTCAGGCGGGTTCGATACAATAAAATCGTCCGTTCCGTACTTATTAGACTGCACGGTTACGGTAGACCCATCGCTAGGGATAATACCTTCGCCTTGAAATCCTGTATAAGTTTGATACTGTGAAACAAGAGGGTTTATTAAAGCTCCGCTGAACTGTATCTGAGGACTTGTTATGGACGATGTGTAACTTCCTTGACTGAAAGAAAATTCGTTATGTATAAGGCTGTTAGATTCAGACTGACTCGTTATACAAACTTGTACAATAGTAAGCTCTGTACCTATAGGGCAATTAACTGTTGCGAAGACTACGGCCTCTACAGTTGAAGTTAAAGTAACAATAGCAGTAGTTGGTTTACTATTTGTTTTAACCACAGTTAATGACCCTGCAGCTGCAACTGCTCCTGTACTTGTAGTTACGCCGTCATATAAAACTGACACCTGAAAAGTTTCTCCCGCCCCCGCATAATTCCAATCGTAATCAACAGTAAAATTTTCAGCAATTTGCCCTACGTTAACACAGTAGCTATAAGTAAAAGAATTTTCTGCAGTTAAACTCATAGCTATAGTTGCTCCACAGTTTTCACAGGATTCAATAGAAGGCAACGCTCTTAAGTTAGCTGACAAAACATACTCATTAGAGTATGGGTCATAACCTCCTATCTTTTGATTGTTAAGACTGTTTCTAAATAAGTCTCTAAACCAAGTGCTCATATTAGCATCTGATATTAAGGTAAGAGCTTCATTAGTTCCCGACGTTCCTGTTAGCTGTATAACAGCTCCTCTTTGAGCATCGGTAAAATATTTATCTGCTCCATACTCCGCAAAACTTTCCGGGTTGTTGGAAATACCATACTCTTCTATACGAGCTATCTGCGTTCCTAATACTTCAGGAACAGAAGCTATTGTTCCGCCACCCGCTGCATCAGAGAGTAAGTTCTTACCCGCAAGGACGTAAGATATCTTGTCTTGCTGTAAAACTAATACGTCAGTTTCTCTAGCAAACATTTTTTGTACAGACCCAAAAGACTGTTCAAGAGGTTTAAAGTTTAAAAGACCAAGGTTAAACTCGTTAGTTTTATTTACGTTACTCTCTTGATTGTATACTCCACTATACGTTATATCCGCTTCCCTCCTTACTTCTTTAAAATCTTTACCTGCGGTACTTGTTGCTCTGTTTCCTAAAAGAAATTCTTTTCCGACTATAGAGTCTCTTATCTTATAGCTCTCTACTCCATTGCCAAAAGAATAACAGTTGTTGTAATCTAAATCTACAATAGCAGGCTGCACAGCTGTTTGGTTTTGAACATTACCGTTATGACGCCCCGTAGCAGTGTCAATAGAGTACGACTGTGACCCCTCATAAAATAAATCGGGATTAGCGTCTTGAGGCTCAGTTTCAAAAACAAAAAGATTAGTCGCTCGGACTACCCTGATTTTAAACCTTATCTTAGATGTGCGGGCATCGTTTGTACCGCATGACTTACCTCCTTTATAACCTAAATATAAAGGGTCGTTAGCTCCACCTCCTTCACGAATAAAACGAAATTGCAAATCTGTAGGGACCTCATCAAATAAAAAGGGAAGCCATCCAAATATATCACATACAGTTCCGTTATCATTATCCCCCGCTCTTCCCCTAGCTACCTGTCCTCCGGCATCTCCAAAGCCATAAGCGTTACAGCAAGTTCCCGCAGGAGCTAAAGAGTCGTTGACTACTCCCCCATGATAATAAACATTACCGTCAGCAGGAGTTTCCCCCCAACTTCCTGTACCTAATGCAGCTCCAATATTGGAATCATCAAACCATTCTTGAAAATTTGCGTATGTATTATTAGCTACAAAAGTTTCGTCAAACGTGTACTCAAAGTTTTCGCAGTTGGCACCCGAGTTTCTACCCTCACGAGAAGCTTCAAATATTATCTGTATACGTGAATTGGCAGGTATAGTATAATCTGTTCCTGTAGCTCCCGATATGTTATTTACCGGATACCATATAACAGGGAATTCTCTATCACAATTAGTCTCCATGCTAATGTTTCCAAAATCTACGATATCATCGTCGCCCATTTGAAAATTAACAGAGCTATCTTTTACTACCATATACGTCCCTGACGTCATTAAACCCGAAGGGTCAATTACTGTAGCCTCCTCTGCTGATATAGCTTTCTTCTCAAGAACGGTGACATAAACGCATGTATTTAAAGCGCCACTCATATCTCGCTTTACAATAAGTCTATCTCCTTCTTTTACCTTCTGCGCATTCTCTCCCTCTAACAAGATATACGCTCTATTAGATGTACCTGCTTCTATAAAAGAAATATTAGAATATATAGTATTGAATTTTTCTTTGTCAGGCTTTACAACAAACTTATACCTTGTAGCCCATGAAGGAGCTAACTGTCCGGTAGGTATCTCTACACGAATTTGGTTTTTATTATTGCTCCTGCTGCAAGGTACATGAATGGTATTAGTAGGACTCACTAAAGCTGTAGTAGACCTATTGTATTCGTCCATATAAACAATACCGGTTTCATATCCTCTATTGCTGTGCAGACTAGCTTTATCATCTAAATTAGATAAAGTACATCCAATCTCCGTTATACTGAAAAATTCATATACACTTACTGTTATAGCCGTTGGGTCATCTACTAAGCGCAAAGCAGGGAAAGAAAATGAAAGAACCGTACCTAAAACAGATGTTGCAATAGGCTCTCCATCTGCTGTAATTCCACTTGCATATGCAGTGTATATACCTAAGTCATTAAGGGCGCAATTAAACCGGTCCGTAAAAGTAATCCCGCTACACGAACTAGGGTTAACGGCGTCATAAACAGGTTTAATATTAGCAGCCGTTCCTATAGCAGTACTCCAAGAAGAAGATGCTACGACGTCAGCTAAAGAAGTATAAGAGGTAGGAAGTACGTACTCAAAGGTTAGCTCAAAAGGAAGGTTATTTACATTCTCTTGAGCAGGAGTGGGGTCGCCAAAAGGGTTAGTAGTGAAGAGATAATGGTCTAATGTGAAATTAAAAGTAAGTGTGCTCCCCGCTGTATAAGTACTATTCCCAAAAGCGTCTGTATCTATTTGAGAGAAATCAAAATTTGCTACAGATTGAAATACCGTACTTGGGAAAACGGGATTGATAGTATAGTTTCTGTTAGATAAACTAAGCTGTGGTGCAGCTATGTCTGACCCACCAAACGTAACACTTCTTCTTTGCGTGTTATAAATAAACTTAGTTTCGTTATTGTTTAAATCTTTTAAGTTATACCCTTCAATATAGTTTCCATACATCAACCTATTACCCATAATTGTAGAGGCTTGGGCAAAACGAGGCACGTTATCATACAGTCTGAGAATTTCTGTCTCAGGTAGTACAGTAAAAACTTTGCTGTCTGCAAAATCTATAGTATAGTTATTGTTGTTAGGGATACCTAACTCAGCTTTATCAAGCTTTTCTATAACTTTAATAGTAGGGTCTGCAGCATCTTTAAATAAAATATCTATGCCTTTCACTAAACTGCTACCTGTATTAAAAGTAACCTGAGCTCTATTGTGCTTATTAACCATACCTTCATTAAGGTAGCTTTCTGCACTAAAATCAAAATCTTTAGGGACAAATGCGGGGTCAGAGAATTGAGATGTGGCAGAGTATTCATTGTCGTCATAACGCCACCTATACCCAAAACATAAAAACCTTTCCTCCATATAATTAGAGGTTATATTAGGGCTCTCTTCTGTGACTACGGTAGGGGACTCGCTTGGCGGTTTCTTTATTACTAAAATTTCCTCATCAGTAAATTGGTCTATACCGCCTGTGCTTGGTTCTGTATATCCTTTAGTGACATTAATTCTGCGTGGAGCATTATAATCATCTGTAAAGAATAATATGTCGTCAATCATATCTACTCCCGTTATAAGATATGAGGGATTGAAATTCAATGTAGTGTCTACATTGTTCCCATCATTCATGCTAATAACATGATAGTTTGTTAATCCCGTTATAGGATTAAAAGACATAATAAGGTCAAGTTTATTTGTTATAGCTGAACCCGTAAAGGCGGGGTCGTGAACAAAGAAATATAATGTCTCCTCTTGTTCATGAGCAAACGTACCTATACATATAGCTTGAGTACTAATCTCTACAGTATTGTAACGGGGTGTAACTAAAAGCTCATTGGCTCTAGCGTTTTCTACCACACCCATCTCGTCTTGCTCCGTAGAGCCGACTGTTATATTTTCTGCATGAATATATTCTCCATCAGGAATCAGACGCTCGTCCAATTCCTTATTCATACGGCCACGTGTAAAAGTCCTTGTAGTTTTCATTCTTTTACTTTATCCACTTATCCATGCCTCTCATATTCATCAGAAGGCGTCCCGGATGTATATTGCTAATTCGAATTTTCGCGTTTCTTAAAAGCGCTGATTTTCTTTTCATAGCTCTACGCACTACATACTCTTGCACATTAAGTTTACTATTAAGAATAGCAGCTTCAATGTAAGCGTATATATAGTCTTCAAACATTTTGTTAACAGTAATTTTTGAATCATCACCATTTTCCATTCCATCAGACACATACTCAAGAATTACAAGGTTGTCTCCTATGTTTGAACTAAAATTAATAACCCCCATAGATTTATCTATAGAAAAAGTAGGATTGGCATTTGCAGTTTCTGTATTTAAAGCATACCATCCACCTCCAAATGGAGTATCAAAATACCATTGTCCATTCCAAAAATACCCCTCATACCCATCAAAAGGATGACCGCTATTTAGATAAATACTTTTCTTTCCTCCATATATTCTTTGGTAATCAATATCAGAAAACTCAGGACTTAATGCATTCCCTTCTTGGTCAAATAAAATTCTGTCATTATTGTCCTGCAAATATGCTTTCGCATAATTCACTTGAATGTTTTCAGTTAAAGTATATAGATATCCGTTTTTATAAAGAGACACCCTCACCCAATTAACATAATCCGAAGGAAGAACATATCTGAATTGGTCTGTGACATTAAGCTCGAGAACTTTTATTTCTTTGAAGGCATCATAGTTTAATTCTTGTACAGCTCTCTTAGCGTGAAACAAAATCTTAAACCTCTCTTCATTATTTACAAGGCTATGATTTCCTTGATACATTAACATAAAATTGTTAACTATATCATATAAGGAAACATACTGATACGAACCCCAATTAGCGTCCTCAGGATTTGCCCCATCATTCTCATAGTATTGGTATTGACTGATATATGCCATTATGCTTCTTGTTGATTCTCCTCAGCAGTTTCGTCTTTAGCAAAAGCATAAACATCTGCCTCTCTAATTGAAACTCCTGCGTATTGTAATATCTTCATAATAAGATTGCTCTCATCATCTAAGGGTAATTCAAAGTCTTGAAAATCCGCAAGCGATTGGTCAAATACAGGTTCTCCACTAGCAAGAGTTTGATAAGTCCACATGGGGTCTTTAGGGTATCTATAGTACTGTGCTGTAACCATACCTACATTACCTACTGTAGTAGGGTATATAGAAAGCAATGCTTCGCTTGAAGTGTAAGAAGGGTAAGTAGTCGTAGGAGCTGTATATATAGAATTTGTAAGCATAGTAATTTTACTTGGGCTTACTTTCTCTGCTTCATTCTGCTGCGTTCCTGTTTTGATAATAGTGTAACCAAAACCGGCAGCTGAAAGAATTGTTCCTGTAACTGTAATGTTATTGTTATCAGTAACTGTTACAACTGTTACGTATTGAACTCCTTGAGTAGTTGTTTGTACCCCTACTATATCTCCCGGAACAATACCTAATAATGCCGACGTAAAATTAGCCGTAGCGTCTGTCAAAATATTATTTCCCGGACCTGTAAATGCGCTAGTAACTCCGCTTGTAATAAGAGTTTTGTATACAAGAACTTTGTTTACAAAGTAATAATCATCTCCCGTAGTAGTTAGCGATGGCATAAAATAATTGTTGTCTGAACTAAAGTTCAAACCGTTAACCATCGAAAACAAATCTATAGATTCCTCTATACTCTTTGCTAAGTCAGCAACACCCGAGCCTGATAGCCTAGCGTTCTCTTTGTTTAACTGACGGTTGTACTGATAAAAATAACTCTCGAATATATCTAACTGTGCTTGCTTTGCAAATAAGTTAAAATCAGACGGAGATAGATATCCGTAGTTATTCTTGTTAAGTACAGAGAGAACAGTATTTCTAACTGTATTAATCATTGCCTTGTTTTAAGACAAAGATAAGGAAAAAAAAGAGGGGAGGTTTCTAAGCCACTCTACTTCCACGTAGCAGTAGTAGGTTGGAAGGAAGTTAAAGCTGATGGTAAAGGAACAGGAATGATTGCCGTTACTGAAGTTAACGCTCTAGCCCACGCATCAATAATAGCTTGAGGCTGCGTAGCGTCTGTAGCTCCTAACCCTACAGCTTCAACTAAATCGTAAGTTGCTACCTCAGGGTTTGTACCGTCATCAAAAGTAAGGATAGTGGTATATAGTCGTACAGTAGTAGAATTAATTCGGCGTACCTCCTGTAAAGTTTTAACAGGCACATAGTACCTATTATTGCTTTGGTCTCGTATAAGTAATAGTCTATTCACTTTAGCAAAGATAAAGAAAAAAAAGAGGGGCATAAAGCCCCTCTCTTTCATTAATTAAACTGTATCCTATGCAGGGATGCCTGTTATAGCTAATGGTGGAGTAATAGCTTTAGAAGTCACTCTCCAATTAGTAGCAAGTAAAGCTTCCATCTGTGTAATAAACCACAACTTAAACTCATTAGATGTAGTATCAGCTGCATGAGTAATAGCAATGTCAGTAAGAGCAGTATTGCCTAGTGCGCTTACATCTGTTACTGTGTCTAAGTACTGAACAGTAAGTACAGTTGTTGAAGTAGTACCTACGGTAACAATATTGTTCAAAGGAATGCGGTAGTTAATACCGTCATGCGTAAGGGTAAGAAATTTTTTGTTATTCATGATGGTATAGATTAAGCGAGAACAATATCAGTAATAGTCAATGGACCGTAAAAATCTGCTTTACGCTCAAGCATAGGAGCTGTATAGCTCTGCTGATTAGCCGTATCGTAGATATCGTCAAGCAATGAATTTACCGCAGCTTTATATTTAGCTTCGTCGGTAGTTCCGTCAAAACTTATAGTAAATATATCTGCATCAGTCTCTCCTTTCGTTAGTTTTAAAGTAACAAAACTAAAAGGGCTTACTGTATCAAGAGCTAACTGTTGATATGCTACGCAAGGGAGAAGTAACGTGTCATGCGTAGCTATGCCCGTTACTTTGATAAACTTTTCCATGTAAAAATTTTTGGAAGGTTAGTAAAAAAATATCGTCACAAAGATAGAGCAAAAAAAAGAAGGGCTTACGCCCCTCTCTTTCACCTAGTATAGATTGGGATTACTCCTCAAGTAAAGACTCTAACATTTTTAGAGCTTCAATACCATCGTCACTCTTTAAGAATGAAGCGGCTGCTTGAACTGCATCAAGTCCAAAAGGAACTGATAACATTTTTCTTTTATTGTTAGGAGTTGTAAACCACACCTCAGTATTGTTACGTCGTGTGCTTAGGTAGCCTGCATCAAAGAATTTCTGCACATTAGAGTTGTACTCTAACTCAGGGTCTTTAAGCATGTCTAAGAAGCCCTGAGGGTCTCTCTTGGCAGCTACTAACACGTCACGCTTCATCTCTGCAGTAGTAAGCTTATCCGTATTACGTCCGTACATTACACGGCAAATATTTTCAAGCTTCGCAATAGACATCTGTCTAGCTTCAATAAGAGCATCTACCTCTACATTGAGACTTTCCATTTGTTCTACTGCATCTTTTTCGTAATTCATTTCTACGAAATACTTTCCATTAAGCGGATGTAAAGCTAAAAATTTTTGGAGAACCTGATTGGTTCTGTTAACATGAAGGAATCCATCGTCAAAAATCACAGGCTCTACGATAGCATTACCGTCCTGTTCATCTTCAAATGGTGTCTTTTGATTTCGCGCATATCTTAAAGCGCGGTTCTCTCCGCGTTCTTCATCAAACCACAGTAGTGGTGAGCGTCGGCTATTCCTTGTTGGCAGCATAAATGATAAAGGTGCTGCATCCTTCGTTAGTTTGTATGTCTTATCGACATACTTGTTTTTCTTTTGATTCATAATTAAATAAGATTTTTTAAAAAAAAATAAGTTAGGAGGCGCACCCGAGAGTACGCCTCCCTCCTTACATATTCAGTCTAGCGTAGATTACGCATTGAAGATAACAAAGTTGTTAGCTCCAAGAGTACATACCGCTCTTTCAGAAAGGAAGTTAACCTGCATCTTATCAATGTCAGATGTCATAGCCCCTCCTGCAGAACCTGTAATCCAAGACTTATAACGACGGTCCTCAGTCTCAGACGCACGGTAACGCACGTGTAGGAATGGACGCTTCGCGTTCTTTCCGAGAACTTGGTCGTATACTGTCGTAGAACCTGCAGGTACTAGAAGACCGTTTACTGCACCGCTACCTGCCACTGAAGACAAGTCACCACGCATAGTTGGGTCGTTTAAGTATTTCCAATCAGTCTTGTAGAAGTCATATCCTCTACGGAAGCCTGTGAAACCTAGGTTCAACGCCATTTCTTTATCATTATCAAAAAGACCGTATGAAGTACCACCCGCTCCGTAAGAGTTTTGTGCTGCTAACATATCGTCGATATCGAATCCGAAATCACGGTTTACAAATAGTACATTCTCCTCGATAGCACCTTGCTTATCAAGACGAGAAATAACTGTATCGAAGTCTGCAAGAGTAGTTGGATTACCACCTGCCCATACATTACCACGGTTACCTACTACGTAGAAGATACCTTCAGAACCGTTAAGTCCTGCTACAGATGCTCCTGCTCCTACTGCTTGCAAGTAGTCACCTGCACCTGAAGCGGCATCAGCGGGAACAGCTTCAATCATAGCTGTCTCTAAGTAATCATCAAAACGTAAGCGAGTCTCGTGCTCCGACTTAAGATACCATAGGTATCCTGCAGCACCATTCTCAGTAGTTACTTCTACCCATCCAATCTGAGCCATATCAGAACCATTTACTTCGTAAGTGTCCTTAAGGATAATAGGCTTGTTTTGGAAGATGAAATCGTCAGCCTCTAAAGACTCACTCATTCCCGAAGCTCCTTTGTTAAATTCAGAACCGTAGATAAATACAGTAACATCAGAGTTACCTGCACCTGTAGTAGCGCCTGCTGAACCTGCTGCTTCGTAGTAGTTAGCTTGGAAAGTTCCTGCTGCGTGGTCTACTGCACTAACGATAGCTTTGTTAGAACCTAATCCGTTATTCCAAACAATCATAACAGTTTGGTTATTACGAATAGCGATTCCACCTGCTGCTGTAGCTGTAGTTCCTGCAGGAGCAATGTCATCATTTACTGTGAATACCTGAGTATCCTGTCCTGCTGCAATAGCTGCTGCACCTACTTGTACATATTTAGTATGAAGTCTTCCTTGCTCCGCCCACTTAATAAGGTCAGAGTTAGAAGGCATTTCCGCACCTACCATACGTAGGAACGAAGAAATTGTGCGATTTCCATATCTTTCAAATTCTTTCTCGTAAGTATCAGGAAGATACTGATTCAAGAAATCAAATGTCTTGATATAGTTTGAGGCTACGGGGATTCGCTGCGCACTTGGTTGCAAATCCACACCTGCTGCTGTTAAGCTCATGTGTTCTAGTTTATATTATTTTCTATGACTCCGAATTTTAAGCCCTCGACCTGAGTCAGTGTTCAAAGACTTTACTTGCATTCCCCCCTGCTTTGTTACTTCCGGCGTGTTACGTGTAGACATATCAATATTTTTCATCTTACGCATCGAGTCGTCCGCTTGAGCTGATTTACCTTGTTCATAAAAGAACTTAGCAAATTTATCGGGGTTCATCGCTAATGCCAACGCTCTATGATATCCTGACCAATCTACTATAGCTCCACCATCATCTGTAAATTGCTTTACAAAATTCTGCGGATTATTAAGCATCTCGGTAGCATCTCCGGGGACGTAGAAAGCTTTTTTATCTTCACCAATGGCGAACTCAAAACCTTTGAATTCTTGGTTAAATAATTTCTCACTCTCCTGCTTAAACACCTCTTGTTGGCGCTTAAGCCTTTCGTCGTAGCTCGCTGACTCATCGACATATTTACTATAAGCATCAAGTTTTTCTTGGTCTTCTTTAGAAATAGACGCCCCGCTTGACTCAAGGGGGAGTTGATACTTTTCTTTTTCTGACTCAAAATAGTCTCGGGCTTTAGCAATAGCCTTTTTCTTTGCTAGTCTAGTTTTCTTTACTGTAGATTCATCATCAATGTCTTCATCATATGAATACCCTTCCATTAGGGTATCTATATCTTCCGCATCGAGACCTTTCTCTGTAGCTACTAGATAGTCGTGAAGGATTTGGTCGGCAGGAACTTCATCAATATCTCGTTGGATTTTAATGAAATCATTTATTCCGCGTCCCGTCTCCTTTTTATAATTTAGATAAGCTGATACATCCTCAGGCAATGGCTCTGACTCTTCACGAGCTTCAAACAATTGTCCTACAGAATCTATCTTTTTATCGTAACGATTTTTAATATATGAAAGAACTTCATCCTCGGTTAACTCCGTGGGTGTTTTTTGTGCCTCTGCTTCCGGTTGTACCGCCTCTTCTTGAGGGGGTGCTGCAGGAACTTCATTACGTTGTTCCACAACCTCAACCTTAACTTCGGCCTCATTATTAAATTTTTCCTCATGTTTAGTAAGGAGTTCTTGTTCAATTTCGGCTTGAGACTTTTCGTCTGTTGAACCTACTGCTCTAACTTTAATTTCCATAGATTTAATTTATTGCAAAAATAATGCAGAAAAATTAGACATTATCGAGGAGAAAACTCCGCCATGTCGAATCCATCTAAACTATCTTCATTTGATTCAAAATTTTGTGGTGGTAAATTATTCTTACGTTGGTTTATTAATTTACTCTGTTCTGTGTTCTGCTGACTTATACGTTCACTTTTAGCTCCCTCTCTTTCTTCTTCTCTTTGCTGTAAAGCACTTTCAGAAATATTACGAAGCTGTTGGTTGTAAGCAAACTCTTCAGCCATAAGCATTCTCTTAAGCTCGGCTTCATTCTTCATCTTCTCAATCTCAAAAGAAATCTCTGCTTGCTTAATTTGCATCTTAGATTGAGTCTCAGCTTGAATTTTTTGCATAGCTGCTTGTGCCGCCATCTGTTGAGATTGCTGATTTATCTTAGCTTGCATAGCTTGCTTCTGCGCTTCTCTATTGAGAGTTTGCTCCTCCTTCTTCATCCTCTTTAATTTAAGAAGTTGATTGCCAAGTTTTAAATTTTTAATCTCCCGTATATCAATAGCATCTTCAAGGTTGATGTCACCTTTGCTTAATGCCATATTAATATTCTGTTCAAGCATAGCTTTTTGCTCTTCATCAGGGGCTACCTCAATGAAAATACCAAAGTCATAAATATATAAATCAGAAATATCTCTAAGTATACTTACATTATATTTTCCAATTTGATTTATAAACTGTTCAGTAAAATCTGAATACTCTAATATATCAGCTACACGATAGGATAAACCTTCAGCTAAAGTTCTATACATATATAAACTCGCATCAAGAATATGACGAGTAGCTGTATTAGAATTAAGAGCTGCTAACTTCTGAACACCAACTAAAGCATTAGGGTCAGGTGTGCTTCCATCTCTCGCTTCGTTAAGACCTGTCACAGCTCTAATCATACCAAGGTAATGATTGTAGTTGGCTATAAGCATTTGAGTCTTTGAAGCCCCTGAGTTAGATGTTAACTGTTGTATAGGAATTTTCCCTTGGTTATATTCTCCATCTTGCGTATAAGACCTTCCAATTACAGAGCCTGTTTGGAAATAAAGCCTTAAAGCATCTTCAGGATTATAAGCATTACCTGTGCCTAAATCCACTTCATTTAATCCATCCGCATCAATGTATACTCCATCAGGCACAGTTCTAGCTATTACCTGTTGTAACTTAAGGTGAGTCATCTGAATTAAATCAGCAAAAGGAATCATCCTTCTAACCAATGACTCTACTACACCTTTGTACATACGAGGAGCTACGGCTACATAGTTAGGGATAGCGTGCTGAGTGGCAGACTGAGGGCGTACCATGTTCTTAGCCATCTCCCATTGTAGGACATAGTTAGTACCCATCACCATTACTCCTTCATACCATACATCTATAACTTTCTCCACTTTCTCAAAGTTACCCTCCTCCATCATATCAGTAGGCGGATTAAATGTATCATCCTTTGGTATCATCTTCATGTTACCATTGTCAGAAATCTTTTTCTTATATACTACTTTATTAGAAGACTTATAATTAAAGTATAATAAAGTAACAGTATCTCTATAGAATATATCGTTCTGATAAAACTGAGCTACATTAAAGTAATCATACCAACTTTGTCCCCTTTTAGATATCTCTTCTAAATCTTCATTAGTAAGACTTGGGTCAATCTTGCGTAACTCATTAATATTAACAGTCTTCACCTCTCCCCAATAAAAACAATCTTTAAAGTGGGGGTCTTCGGTATAGCTATATACTATGTTTACAGGGTCTACATATGAAACTTTTACGCCTGCGCCTTTTAGAAACTCATGCTTACCAACAGATATCCCTAATACAGTTAAGTCATAGTCAAACCTCTTGCGTAAATCTATATAATGATTGTCAGCGAAAATAGTATTAATAGCTTCTTCTTCAGCTATCTCTATAGCAGGCTTATAATTAAGCTGCATATATAACGACAACTCTGCATCATCGTTAGGAAGTTGTTCCGGGCTTACTACAAAAGGGTCCGCACCGGTAGCTTTTTGAATTTTCTCAAGAAGAGGTTTGGCCACCATTTGACCTTCAATCATATCCTGATACTTGTTTCTTTTAGATTGCGACAAAGCGTCTTGAGCATATGCTTTAACTTGAAATAACCTGTCGGACATTCCATTTACTACAATATCTACAAACTTAGGCAATATTGGAACAGGTGTCCAATCCAAGTTTAAATAAGAAAGGTCGCCATCTACGGCTAACTCTTGTTTATACTTTGCTATTGCCTGCTCTCCACGCGCGTAAAGTCTTAACCTATGGAATGCTCTCCATTGGTCGTAGAACCTACACTGACTTCCATCCTTCTTAAACCATTCATACTGAATAGCTTGCCCAATTTGGAGTCCAAACTCATAAGAGTCTTTTTCCGCGTCGGACACGAATTGACTTGGAAAACCTGTGGATGTTATACTTATCTTAACATCTTTCATGTAACAATTTCACTTATAGTCCCCGCGTTATTATACCTCGCAAAGGTAAGACTTATTTTATTATTCTTTTTTTCCGGTTGATAGAGATGTTTTTGACAAGCCATTATAGCTAAACCTGAACTTATAGAAGCGTCAAACTTAGTTCTATTGGTTATATCAAACTTCGCCCAATCCTCAAGAGTGTTAGTAAAAATCATAGAACCCATATCGTCTCTATCTCTAAACACCCCCTCTAAATCCATTCCTACATATTTTTCAATATAAGATTCAATAGCTGAAGCATGAGCTTGCTTTACATCTTCCGAGGAGTTAGGTATACCACCTAATTCCTTTTCAGTTTTAGATAACTTATTATACAACTTGTCAGGCCGATTAATAGAAAAACCTCTATATCCTCTATTCTTAAAATGATAAAGCATACGAGGTTTGTTGTTCTCTATTAAAATAGGCATGCCGTAAAAAACACAAGCCATTAATACTTCTTCATAAAATATTTCTGCAGTTTGAGGTCGAGCTATGTATTCTAAAAAAAACTCATTACTCGGAGCATCATCCATATTAAATTTGGTTAGACCATGTAAAGCTCCGTTAGAACCTCCACCACCTACTACTCCTGATATATCATATGAGTCACATCCAAACGCGCCTACGTGTTCGTTGCCCGGATATTTAATTCCATTACGAGTTACTACTTGATTTTGTAATCCTTTTTTAGGAGTCCAACTAACCAAGAACCTTCCTTTTTTATCAGGAGAAAAAATAACCTTAGTATCTTTTACACCATCCCTCCACCTAAAACTACCACGAGTTATGTGGTGCTCTTTTATTAAGCTGTCATTATAATCTATTTGCTGATAAATTCTAGTAAGATTAAATAAAGACTGCTTGCTTTCATCTCTAAAAGCATGAGACTCTGTTCGAGGAAATTGACGATAGTATTCATTTAAAGCATCTGCATCATTTTTTAATGAGTCTACTTCAGCTTCCCAATAGTCAAGCGCTCCTTGATGTATGTCTTCACCATCAATTCCGAGTACGGGTAAGCGGGGATTCCTAAAAACAGGCATACCATATATATCAATAAATCCTTCCATATTCCATTCCATAGGAATAAATAAAGAGTATAACCCACTTTTCGTTTGGCCATTTCTATTTCTTTTCTTTACATCTGAATCTTCATATAACTTTTTAAAGTTACCTCCCCCTTTATTTAATGCGTTAGATGTAGAACCCATCATACATTTTCCTATTATCTTACTACCTAACCTCAAACAGGTTTTAGTAACGCGCCAATTATTTAAAATATTATTTGGCTTTATCCATTTTCCACTCTCATCATGCACAAGTAACAATAACTTTTCTCCATCATAAGAGTTGTCATCAGTATTTTTCCAATCTATAGTAGTATCTAATCCTTCAATTTCCTCCTGCTCTATGTTAAACATATTCTTTTTGGTAATCTTAGCTGCCGGAACTCGATAAGCAAGTTCTGTCTTAGGCTTATCCATACCATCCATAATAGGTTTGAAAAAAAATGGAAGTCTACTGTTAATAGGGACTACCTTATCGGTAAACATTTTTTTTGCATCAGTACCCGTCTTAGATAAAATTCCAACACGAGAATCTTTGGCTAGAGTAGCAGTGTTCACACATTCAGATGATGACATAAAAGAAAATCCTGAACGACGAATCTTAAGATAAACCATTCCGAAACAACGGTTATCTGCTTTACAAGCTTCCCAATATATATATAGTAATCTATTGGCTTCTCTAAAATCAGGGTATCCAATATCAATATTAGTCCACTGTAGATACATATAGTGAGCTCCCGTAAGATAAGTAGGAATGTTCTGATTCATAAACCAATGCCCTTCTTCTCTATAGTCAAATTCTTTTTCTATGTATTCTACATATCGACTTTTAAAATCTTTATGCATTTCATTCCATTGAAATATTGACTGTATCTTACTTAACTGTTTGCTTATATCACTCCTTTCCCAATACTGTTCTACTTCCTTTTTACTTCGAGTGTAACATTCTTTAGGAGCTTTCGGTAAAGCTATACGTAAATTTTGTATTTCATATACTTCTCCTACAGTTCCGTTTTTAGAAATAATAACTACATCATATTTAGAGTTATATCCATACTTCCATGTCTTAGCCTTATTTTTTGAGGTAAGTACATGTTTAGGAATATAATCTTTTACTACTCTGTGTAATTTATTATTTTGACCTTCGTTCTGCAAATCCTTGCTTAGTATCTATATTTTTTGCTATAGGATTATCTATTTCCTCAAGAGCTTCCTTCTCCGCTTCAATACGGTTTAGAATCTCGAATGCATCAAATATAGCTAATTTTTTTGTAGCAGCTGCATTTTTTAATCTATCTGCTGATAAATCATCTTCAGGGTCGTGCTTAATAATAGCTTCCTTAGCTACTTTAATAAGTTGTTCTACCGCCCTATGCCCTGCTTCGATTATTTTTAATTTAGTTTCTTTGGATGTCATACCTGTAAAGTTATCTGATGGTCAAAGATTCTATACATAATTTCTCCATCTACTTTAAAAGCGTACTCACTATCGGGAGTAAAGGACACTTTTGTCCCTTCTAATATACCATGCTCTTGCATATAAGAATTAGGATATTTCATTATCCCCATTAACGGTTCATAAGTAAAGGGTTTATAAATGTAAGACTCTTCTGCTTCAACAGGAGCAACAAAACAATATCTGTCATGAGCTTTCCATTGTGTACCATTATGGTACATATAAAATTGCTCCGTATCGACAAAAAATAAATCTTCTTTAAAAAAACTTTTACCGCTCTTACGCCTACCTCTCATGTCATTATAAAACTTAAAAACATTGTGGTGCACAAGAAGAGTGTCCCCCTTTTTTATAGGTCCTTCATAACCAATAGGCACTTCTACTACAATAGCTTTTCTATTAGCAGAGCTGTGGTCTTCTTCAGAAGTATGAGTTATAAACTCTACACCTTCCCACTCAACGGTATTGTCGTAGCGTTTTCCTTTAGAAGGTTTAACGATAAAATTAGATGGCGACTTCATTAAGACCCACAACCTTCACACTCTATAGGGTCATGCCCCGTAGGTTTCACTCCATTTAATTTCATCTCAAGCACATGTATTTGCGAATGCAAATCTAATCTTTCTACAAAATCGTTTGTAGCTTTTTTTTTCTCTACAAGCTTTGCGATTTCATTTTTTATAGATTCTTCACGAGTCATTATTTTTCAAGTTAAGTTGGTTGTAAATACTTTTATCAATTGTACTTTGTTTAACTTGACCTGACCATTTATCAGGATTGCCATTTTTAGAAATGGCTGCTGAAAAATAAGGTTTTAATGTTTTATCCATTACTTAGAAGTGTATATTATATTCAATTGAAACAGGCATTGTATTAGTAAAAGATTTCCATAAAGTAATTTCATCTTCTTTCTGTATCCAAATTTTTATCTCATCTCCGGTACGTTGAATAAGATGGATTTGGTATTTACCGTTAAGCACTTGCTGCCCTACGATGTAGTGCATAGCTCCTGACTTGTAGTCAGGCCCTATGGAAATCTTTCGGATATCCATACTACTGCTTTACCATTAAGATGCCGGCTATATTTAAAGGAGCAGCTCCTGTACCATTTGTTACGTACATATCTCCTGCTACTAGCCCACCTACACCTGCCGCCGCATCGTCAGCATACTTGGTCATAGTATTAGATGTTGATTGCCAATTGTTAGCTATCCATCTAACTTCCGTGCCGGTACTAGACAATATTGCACCTGAAGTTCCTGAACTAGTTGTTCCATCCTTTAAGCCACCATCAATAAATAAATCTTGTCCGGCCGTAATATTAGCTCCACCATTGAAGTTAGCAGGAGTTTGGAACGTGTTTACTCCACCTACAGTTCCAAAGGTAGAGTTAGTAGTTACCGTAAGAGAGTTAGTGCCTACACTGCCAAAGCTACATACTCCTGAAGCATCAATTGTCCCAACATTTTGGATGTCTCCCGTACCTAATCCATCAAACTTACCCGTCACCAAAATGGAACCTGTCAAACTAATGTTATTAGTAGCAGTATTCCCGGCAGTAAGCACTTGCTCAAGGTTAACTAATCCCCCTGTACCTGCTAAAGCAGCTATTTCTTCTACCTTAAAGTTTTTAGTTACATCTGATGCGGTAACATCTGTGCCAATAACTAAGTCTCCTGTTACAGGCTTCTCGGTACTATACGTGCTAATTCTAGCCATCTTTATTATTCTTTATCTTCTTTCTTTCCTACCTCACCGGTTTGTACATTAATCATTGCGTCTTCACCATACTTCACCATTAACTCTCCTTCGTAAGTGTTATACTCGTCTTTAAGCATCTTCACCTGCTCGGTCATAGAGTGTTGGGCAAGTACCGCATCACCAATTTTCATTTTTAATGTATTAAACTCAGTTAGAAAAGATTGAACTTTGTTTAACTCTTCTTTAGTTAGATTTTCCATTAGAATAAAATTTATTGTACCGCAAAGATACAGATTTTTAATTAGCCTTTTTTTGCTGACCCTCCAAAGAAGAAATCTACAACGGTATTAACCTTGGCGCTCATTGCCCCAAAGATAGTAGAGATAAAGCTAATTTCAAACTCTCCAAGATTTATATCTTCAGTAACAAAGTATTTAAACATTACAAAACTTAATCCAAAATATGCTATAGTAAATACTGTCGCTAAAATTTTTTGTATGATACTGTCATCATTATATAAATTCCTTGCGCTTTCACGGTCTTGTACTTCTAGCTGATATAGCTCTACAATCTGAGCGTGAGCCTGAGCTTTATCTTCCGGCGTAAGCTGTGACTCATCAATCATCTTACCTACCGCACCAAGTAATCCGGCATCAGGAAGCAACTCACCTGCTACATTTAGAATGTCGGGGGCTTTATCCTTAAGCCATTTTCCTATCTTAGTGTCTTTAAGTTTCTTTTTCATTCGATATATATTTTACGTATGCGTCTCCCATCACTACATATATAGTATCCGTGCTCAACAATATTTACTTTTTGACCTAACAAATTATAAAATATAGTAGGTATAAAAGGTATATCAGGTATACTATGTATACTATTTTCTCCACAATTTACTGTTACCCATTGTTCAGTATATTCCTGTGGCCATGTACCTAACGAATCTATCCAATCTACATCAGAAAGAAATCCATAAGAAGTGGTGTCTATAGTTAAGTATGCTCCATTCCAACCGTCACCATAGGTGTCGGTCATGTGAATAATATAACTGTCAGCCATTTGTGCTGCTCCAAAATAAGGAGCTCCTCCTTCTAAAATTAAAGAGCTATCACATGTAAGAATTTCCCACCCTATCTCATCAGGATAATCTCCTGCCGTACATTCTACAAATACAGGGGTAGGCTGCCCGAACAAATTAGATGACCCTAGTACCATCATGAGGGCCATAATAATTGAATACAGTAGTGGTGTTAAATCAATTTTTTTCATTACTGAAACTTCTTTAAAATAATTTCATCTATATTTTCCTGAACCTCTTCTCGTGTAGCGGCTAACTGCATTAAGATATTAGGATTATACCGATTTACTTCTTCTCCATTATCAAAGATAATAACTGTAGGAATAGCAAAAATGTTATAAGAAGCTGCAGCTTTACTATTTGAGACAATACATAAACGGTATTTTTTACAGTCTTTTAATTTCTCAAGAAACTTTACCTCATTGGCAGAATTCCATTCTGCCCAAAATTCTACCACTGTAATTCCTTTAGACGTTTTATTATTTAAAGACTCACCGTCTACAAAGTCTTGACCCCATATAGATATAGGAAAGAATAAAAAAAAAAGAAGTTTAGTCTTCATAAAGTTTTTGTTTGATAAGCTTCAGGTCCTCCTTCATCTCCGTCACATCCTCCTGTGTGCTCATGATTGTCTGTCGAACAAGTTGGTCTTTCATATCAAACTCTATACGTGATACTTCGGCAGGTAAAGGCTCAGGTAAACCTTTTGCTTCTTCTATTTGGGCTTGCAAACTAAACCACATTCCGGCAAGAGTAAAGATAAGAATTCCTATACCTCCTAAAGTTTTAATGCTTACTTTAAATGCTGTCTCTTCACTAAGTTCTTTCATGTCTTAAAAAAATAGATAGTTAAACCCTGCTCTACCTGCATATGAATCAATGCCCCAATACTGAAGGTATCGAGCCTCGACAAAGATACTAAAATGTTTATTGAGCTTTGCGCCTATGATGCAACCCGTATCCCACTCTAGCTGTGCACTTAACTCTCCTATGTAAATGCCTGAATATGTGAAAGAAAAGTCTGACAAACCTTTGTGTAAAAAGTATGTAGAACACCATGTATGTATCCACGCTTGCTCAGTATACCAATAGTAGTCTATACCCATCACTGCAGAAAGCTCTTGCTGCAACCCTAATTGCTGAAGCTGCTCTCTGTTATATTGGTTTACAGCTTTACCGAAATGATAGGTATAAAATTCTACATCAGATTGCGCGACTACATTTCCATTCTGTATCCATACCTCACTGTCATCGCTATAGTACCCAAACTCATTTGCCAACTGCCACCAATGTTTATTGTTAGGGTCAGCGAACCATGCGTCTATAGGAGAGTATCCATATACCGGATGCGCTCTATGAGACACTCCGAGTGTAAAGTCTATATTCCCTAAGCGCTTTCTCCATCGGACTTCAGCTTGGGTATACTTAAGATTGATAAGCCCATTGTTTACATAAGTAGCGCGTACTGCTGTATGGTCGCTAATGTATCGAACCCTGTATTCTTGCTGAGTAAACACATCCCCCCTATTTCTTACGGCAGAATATTCAAGGAGGTACTCAAGTCCGGGTGCATTAGATATAGTAGCGTTATCGCTTATCTCATTTTCTTCTCCGGTATAGAAGTTGCCCTGCTTGACCTGATAGTCGAAGCGTGCAAGTTTACGCAACCCCACCGTAAAAACGTAGTTTGCTTTACTTACTTCAGTTATCTCTTCGAGATATCCTGAACCTGCTACTCCGTTTACTCTATACTGTTGATTCTCAACAAGAGGTGCGTTAGTACTGAAGCTCCCATAGAGCGTAGAAAAGCGTAACAACTGTGCTTGACATACAGAAGCTACGCTTAATAAAAGAGTTAAGAGGACTAACCTCATATATAAATATTTACTTTGTTTTATAAATGTATGTAAATATTAGATTCGGTATTGTAGTATTTGTGTGCCACATAAGTTGTTAGTGTACACCAAGTCGTGCGTTATATACAGTAGTTACTTGAGTAGGAGTAAGAGCTTTATTGTACCAACCGAGCCAATTCATATTTCTTCCTGAACCTCCGCTCATTACACTTCCTGAATTTCCAAACAATAAATTGTCTGTATTGTCTTTGATGCCTGCTCCTAAAGCAGATGAATCACTGCCTGTTTCAGTACCGTTAAGATAAAGTTTAGTCTCATCTGTTCCGTTATAAGTAAAACATATATGATTCCATCCTACCGATGCCGTTCCTGCTGTAGTATCTTTCATTTGATTTGCATTTGTAGCTACTAAAGTAAAACCCAATTCATCGGCTGCAGTCATTGATATTAGCAGCCCGCCCTTATCCATTAAAACTCCAATTCCCGCCGGGGAAGGAGAAGCCCCTATATATACCCAAAAGCTTACTGAAAAGCCCTGCGCCCCATCCATCGTAAGAACAGTGTCGTCAGGAATCTCTACTACCCCTACACCCGTGGATATTAAAACAAAGTTCATTCCTTCATCTGCAGAAACGGAAGTTTTCTTTTTACGACCAATAGCTGCACCTGAAATATCTTGAGTAGGGTTATTAGGGTCGGGGAAATTCCATGAAAGTCCACGACCTAAGCCCACTATGGTATAACCGTTTCTCCAATTGGCTAACTGAATGCAACGAGAATTGTATGGGGCACTCACGCTTTGCGTGCTGAGGAAGCCCGTAAACGCACTGCCGTTATTGGAATTTCCGGAATAATCTATTATAGTGCTATTAGCACTAGCCCCGGGATAAATAATTTCTGCATCGGCATATGTTATAGCACTAGTTCCGTTATCAAACACAAATAGTCCGTCGGCACTATTTTTTTCATTATAATCAAATGTTACATCAGAAGCTGTCCATGCCTCGCTATACACCTCCATCTTTCCACCCATAGCATTAGCAGCATTAGTGACTCCACCATCTTGTAATATATCTTCAAGATACAAAGCACCATCCCCTGAAGCTCCTGTAGTTACAGCCACTCCATTTATATACATAATATAATTAGAACCATCATACACACATACTACCCTATCCCACCTATCCAAAGCCCATGTTCCATACGGATGGGTGATTTTATTGGAGCCCGTCTGAAATTCCCAATCCCCACTCCCGCTTCCGTCTATCTGTAATCCATATTTATTACCTCCATTATTGCCCACCCAAATAGGTTGCGTACTTGTAGGGGCAGAGAGAATACTTACAGATATAGCAAAAGTATAGTTGCTCGAAAAATTTATAGCAGAGAGTATACCTATTCCGCTGTTGGCAGTTAAGGAATAGTGACACCCGCCCGTCAATAAATTTGCGGCTACAGGACCTTTGCTCTGTACGCCGTCATCTTTCATCGGCCACTCCGCCATTAAAGCGGCCTCAAGAGGGTCTACTGTTCCGGGACGTGTAGCGTTATCTATAAGATTAGATATGGATATATTCATAGCGCTTAGTTTACCAAAGAGCTACTACATTAGTTGCTGTTGTACCTGTAGCATATATACGTACACATTGTACAGGAACAAACTGTCCGGCTGCTAAACCTGTGAAGGTTACATCATCACCTCCCATCGTTCTTACCTTTACATTACCACCTACACCTACGTAGAGTACAGCAGGCTCTTTACTCTGAGTCCAAATTTCTATGGTGTTTGTACTAGCAAACAGTCCTGTAGTCTGCACCGTAATCTGCGTCTCGCTATCGACACTAACTACTCTACTCGCTTGTGGAGATGAGGTTGCATTAACCACTAAGTCACCGGCTGTAACCCCGTCAGTAATAAATGTAGCAGTAGCTGCAATAAGAGTAACACCTGTAGTTCCTGCCGTAAGAGCACTACTTGTTAAAGTAATAACACTTTTAAGGTTTAGCGTGTCCTCAGTGTCACTAAATATTACATCGGCTGCTACTGCATTACCGGCTTGGAGTTTTTGATATCCCATGGTTAATCGTTGTTATATGGGAATACCCTGTTCAGAGTATCCCTTCTTTCTGAGCATCCACAATCTTTGCCTGTTTTATTAGAGACTGCATCTACTACTTTTTTAATACCTGTGGCTTTAGTAAACCTTTCAATTGAATCCCCTAAGCCTTTTGATTTATTTGAATTCATAACACAAAGTTACAACTATTTTTTTGGATTACACTTACATAGCTTATGAGGACAGTCATTTACTTTTACCGTCATTTTAACCAATAGAGCGTTCCACAAACATATAACCTTACACCACATACTAGAAATCCACGTTCCTAGCTTTATTAAAGCTTGACCCATATTATTTTGTTTTACATCCAAAGTTCTTTGCGTAGTTAGCCATCTTTACTACTGATTCAGAATACTTATCAGTCTTCTTCATCACAGCATTGGCTGCACTACACGCATCTTTGAATCCATTGTTCTTAGCCCAAGCAGTAAACTTACCTTCGTTAGACTTTTTAATTTCAGGGAACTTTCCCTTTTTAGTACGTCCCGCCATTACTTAGAGATAACACTATCGAGGTGCTTCTTTACGTTATGGATATGGTCAGACTTCATTCCTTGGTCTCCACCATAAGCATGGCCGCTAGTAGCTTTAGACATACCCTTTGACTCATCTCTACGAGATTTTAAAGATTGAGATTTCTTTCCGTTTCTCGCTCCTAAAGACTCATCTAGTCTTGCGTTGTAACCTTGTTTCATAATATATAATTTTTTAATAACTTGAACTCATATTCTTTTCCATGCCATACCCCGGATTGTTCTTAACAGAACCTCCCATAGTATTTGCAAACTCTACAGCTTGAGCTTTTCCTACTGCGTTGTAAGGAAAAGTTTTTGTTTTAGTTGTACCGCTGTCCGCACACTTGTATTTTACTGTTGGCATCTTTTTTATTTTGTTACCCGTGGGGCTTTAGTAGTTGTGGATAAAGTTTTTAATCCTACATTAACAGCTTTAGGTCCTTCTTCTTTTTTTCCTGAACTAGTAGACCCTCCTTCCTTTTTCTTATTAAGCTCAAGAAGTCTATCAATATCCTTATTACGGAAGTTGATATTGTTTCTCCAATCTCTTGAATCTTGCTCTTCAGTTTTTTCAGCCATAGTATTGTAACTTTACAGTACAAATTTACTCAATTTAATTTAATGCTAAATCCGCGCAACAAACCTGATAAAGATTACCTTAAATATTGGAGGGTAGTACGTTACTTTATCAAAGCTAAGTACGGCCTCAGTCAAGCTGACCTTGACATCCTCCTCTTCCTTTACTCTGAAAAGTATTTCTCTAAAGATAAGTTCGATGATTTCGATGAGCTTATCTCATGGGATGAGAACAGGTTTGACAACCTATTAAAGAATGAGTGGCTTGATGTATTTAGAAAGAAGGAGGGCAATAGACGTACTGTATATGAGCTGTCATATAAAGCCAAGCGTGTAGTTAACCTTATCTATAAAAAGCTAAACGGAGAGGAACTCCCTGAGCACCCCTCCGTAAATCCGTTGTTTAAGTACGACGTCTCATATATGGACAAGGTGTACCGAAACTATATCAAGGAGATGAATAGTTTTATTCGACAACAACGACATCGTGCTCCCGAATGATAGTATACTGCGTATCCTTTATCATCATAGTATGTCCTGCGTTTTTGTCGTAGTATATAATATCATCAGGATGTATAACCTCTACATCTGTGCCTGATGAAACAACTTTACCTTTCTTGTAACGAAAGCTATTGGCGTCTTCACTAGATAAAAGTATACCCGAAGAAGTCTCCATCTCTTCCTCTATAGTGTTTATAATAATATATTTCCCTATAGGTCTCATGACGTAAGGGTATTTGCGGTAGCGTCTTCTACTGAACGAGCCATAGTGATGATAGCATTGGTAGAAAGTATAGTAGAAGCTACACTCACTGCATTCTCAAGAGCGCTACGTGTAACTTTGAGCGGGTCTATAACCCCCATCTTATACATATCACCGAACTCATTGGTCTTTATATTGTACCCTTCGTCATAACCTTTTGATGCATCAAGGCCAAACTCAGCTATCCCTGCGTTGTCAAGAATCTGTTGAAGAGGAGCGCGAAGCGCGACGCGCAGAATTTTTTGCGCTATCGTTCCGTCCTCTTTAATTTTCTCTGACTCGTTATATAAAGCTATGCCTCCACCGGGGAGTATACCTTCTTCAAGGGCTGAACGTACAGCACACACCGCATCGTCAATCCTATCGTAAAGCTCTTTCTGCTCAAGGTCTGTATTGCCCCCTGCGTATATCACACCTATGCCGCCTGTCAGCGAAGCTATGCGTGACAGTATAAACTCACGGTCACCCTTCTTCTCTGTAATCTTAATAGCGTCATGGAGTTGTTTTACTCTCTCGTCAATAGCTTCTTGGTTCTCACTTATGTCATCCTTCAGGATAACAGAAGAGTCTTTACCTACGATAACTTTCTCAGCATGGCCTAGGTCAGAAGGCGTCATATGTGTAAGGTCATCGCCTGTCTTCTGTGAGAAATATGTCGCCCCTACACTAAGAGCTATATCGTTCATCAGCTCATGCTGACGGTATCCGAAGCTTGGAGGAGAGATGATACATATCTTCACATCGCGCTTCATCACGTTAGCCGCTATGGTGTTCACTACGTTCTGTGAGCAGGGAGCTATAATAAGTAACTTCTTATTGTCAGCGATGATAGGCTTAAGGACATTCTCTAGCTGTAGGATATTTGATATCTCAGCGTCAGACACAAGGATATAGGTATCCTCGAAGATACACTCGTCGCGCTTATGGTCATTAATAAAGAGTGGAGACATATACCCTCTATCAGCCTTTAAGCCATGAGTAGTCTCATAGTATGTCTCACTGTTCATAGAGCGGTCTACCGTTACTATGCCTGTAGTACCTACCTCTTTATATATCTTAGATATGATGTCACCGATTTTCGTATCGTTGTTAGCGGAGATGGTAGCTACATCTTTTAATCTCCCCTTCGTTACTGCACGAGAGTGCTTCTTTAAAGAAGCCACAACCTTGTCAGTCTCTGACATAAGGTCACGCAGTATGTCAGTTTTTTGAGCGTTGTCCTCTATCATGTGCATACCCGCACGTACAAGTGCACGTGTTAAGACAATAGATGTAGTAGTCCCATCACCTGCTGAGGTAGCTGTACGCTCGGCGGCCTCCTTCATCATACGAACCGCAAGGTTCTCTGTAGGGTCTATAAGGTCAACAGCTTTAGCTACTGTCACACCGTCCTTAGTTACTGTGATACCGTGAGTGTGGTGGGGCGATTCAATTAAGACTGTCTGACCTGCCGGGCCTAGTGTGCTGCTTACAGCATTAGCTATAGTCTCAATTCCGTTTACGAGTTTAGCTCGAGCTGCCTCGTTGAACTCCAATCTCTTTGGAGTGATTCCTGATTCCTGCATTTGAGTAGATTGATTTGTTACAAAGATATAACAAATATCCTACCACTAGTATTTACCCTGACGACTTGACGGAGAGCTCTTCGTAGAACCTCCCTTGCCTGCCCATAGTTTTTTACACGACCAATACCTAGCCGTTAACTTACTCTTAGCTGTGCCACACTTATGCCTAGCCTTGAAAGACTTCCTCGCTGCAGCAGAGTAGTTATGCCCGTACCCCTTAGCTCCAAAGTGTATAAGCTTCTCCTTACCTCCTTCACATGCTTTCACCATCTTCTTCTTCCCCGCCCTATCGGAAGGAACAACACGGTTGCATTTCATCTTTGATTTGGTAGCCATCCACTATAAATTATTGCCTATTTTTTTTAGCTCGCTTCCTCATTGCAGAAGTTTTCACAGTACCTCCGTAAGTAGTGCCTCCTGCGTCAGGCCCTAACCCCCGAATAATAGGGTATATACCTGTCTCACCTTTATCTCTTCTCTCCATTCTATCCTGCTGCTTCACGGTTTTTCGCATCTTCCTCATACCTTTCTTTTCCTTACCCTCCTTCAGAGCCTCTTGAGCTTTAGCGTAAGTTTTTTTTTGGCGCTTTTCTAAACGAGTTTCACCATCTTTCTTTTTTTTTGCCATGACCCAAATATACGACACATTATCTTTTGGTATATTTCTTAGTTACCTTTCCTGCCTTGGTATTTGCCACTACAGTCTTGCCTTTCCTTCCCGCTCTCTTCTTCTTACGCGCTGTCTTTGCTCGTTCAGCTTTCGTCATGGACTTAGCCTTAGCTAAAGGAAGACAACGGTCAGGATTCTTTTTATCCTTGCTCGTACCGCAAGCACCTTTGATAGAACCGTCAAGCCCTATGCGTACCCACTTCTCGTCTCTCCACTTCTTTAGCTCACCTGCCATAAGTTACTTCTTGTTATTTAAAGACTTAAGCATCTTGTCAATTTTAGCTGCTTGACCTTTATGCATAGCTGAAGCTTTTTTTAGTTCTGCCGAAATTGTTTTTAATTTTTTCTTATCTATCATAATTTTTTACCTTTTAGATTTCTTAGCGTAGTTAGGGTCTTTGCAATATTTACTCGCAGCCATATTCGCATAAGCTGAAGGATACGTATCAAACGTACGCTTTGCCCAAGCAATGCCTGCTGCACATATCTTGTTCCCTTTTTTTTTAGTTCTTCCCTTAGCCATTACAACAAGTCACTTTCATTTATTAAAGTATATGTGAAACAATTTTTCCATATGTCTTTTGAATGCTCACACGTACGTATAAACTTATTGTACGAAGATACGTTTTTAAATACTTGGCATCCCGCGCTCCATTTGTTTACCTGACTACTCTCTGTGCGAGGATTACTCCTATGAATGTTTATCCCAAACAATCCTTTATCAAGAGTCTCAGGATTCATATCTAATGTGTTGTCTGTGTCGTTATCTCTATATACCTCCACGTCTAGCTTTTGAACGAGAGCAAGATACTCACCTCTATGGAAACCCAATTGATAAGCACCCCTATACTGATTGCACTTAAGTATAGCACAACCTTTTTTACTCATAGGGTTCTTTAACCAATGAGTACCCGCATCCGTCGTAATAGCAAACTCATTAACCTGCCACTCATCATTAACTTTATAAATACATAAAAGCGTATCGTCAAACTTGTTCGCCTCCCGACTAGAAGAACGAACCCCTATGATGTTTAAGTTGTAATCACCACGAGTGAAAAAAGAATAACCCTTGCTCTCAATAACACTCTTTATCTTATCTACTATTATTTTATTTTTTAGCATAGAGCAAATATACACTACCCTAACCGTGCTTGTTTAGAGTACCCCATATAGTAGTAGTAGTAGTAGTGAGTAGATATATTTTTTATTGGTGGAGAAATAGAACTATTTTTTAACATTTTGAGCATCTCTCTAAAAATCAATAAGTTATAAATTAAGAATCAACACAACTTAACATAAAACCAACATCACCTTAACATATATAAAGCAAAAGAGGGCCTAAGCCCTCTCCTGTCTTTTAATCAACAAGGGGTCAATCCTACCCCATGAAGTCTTTCATGTCTCTCTCTCGCATGTTAGCAAGAACATTTCCCGCGGCAATCATCTCAACCTTCTCGGCTGTACGCTGTGCCTTTCTTATAGCACATGCTCTCTGTATTCCCGTAGTACCCGGAGACATATCAGGACGCTGCCATCCAAACTTATCCATGTTTTCCATGTTTCCTATTTTTTAAAGTGTACACTAATTAGTCCTAAGTACAAAATCAACTCATAATAGTCCGCAACTTCCTCCGGTCCGTAATAAGAGAAGCCTAATGCAAAGCCTATATGAATTCTGTTCTGTATCTCGATGAACATTCCATCAAAGATACAAAATATATATTAGATATATAGACTGTTTGGGTTCCCTATGGATATACGTGACGACTGCAAGTTTGGAAACCGAAAAAAAAATCGAGGGGGGGGTGCTCTTTTCAGTCGGGCGGGGTGGATTGTTTGGCGTTTTTCTGTGGCGCTACTCCCTAGCGTAGCCCCTTGCGCCCTTGCCCCGTGACGGTGCGCCCTGTGTCCCTCCATGCGCCCCTAGTTCACCCGTTGAACCTTCCTCCGCTCCCGTTATCCCGTCAGAGAGTAAGAAGGGAAGGGTAGCCCCTGCACCCCTTGTAACCCCTCTAAACATTGGGCAGGGATTGCGAGCCCCTTATTTAGAATGATTATTGATAACAAAAATACTTGCCTACAATTTGGAGATAGACAAAAGATGTACTTATATTGCACCATCATTAAACAAAAACAAAGTAAAAATGAGCAACTATAGCGAACTAAAAAACAGATTTTCAAGAGAGCAACTAGCACTGTGTGAGGTAATCAGACGTAACAGACAGGAATCCCTAAAGGTGGATAATATATTTATCTCAGGCGGTTCAATCTCGAAAGTATGCCTGCGAATTAACGCAACGCTTATCATCGAATTAACTGATATCGAGGCACAAACCCAAGCGGACAACTATATTAACGCAGTCCTTGAAGATGATTTTGCACTAGAGAACACTTTTAGCATCTTGAAGGATTACGATTTTGGCGGTGATGGCGCAGACCTGAGCAGAATACAAATCAAGTCTTTCGAGTACCTTAAGGACTAGTTCACCGACTGAACCACAAGCGGAGGTAGTGCGTGCCTCGTACGGATTCGCTCCCGTGCTCCGCTCAAATTATTAACCTAAAAATTTCAATTATGAATCAATCAATTAAAGCCGAATTAATCGAGCACATCAACGAGTTTGATGGAGAGTCAAAAAACCACTTCACTATGTTCAATGAAGACTATTATATTATTGGCTATTATCAAGCCGAGCAATGGTTGAAGCGTCATAATATCGGAGAGCTTGAAGCGGTTGCAATATGCAACGAGTACGAGCGTGAGCATTTTGGAGAGGTGCAGAGTACGTTTGAGGATGCGGAAAAGCTAGTTAATCATCTAGTTTATTGGTTTGGTCAAGACCTTTGCAACGAATTAGAGATACCCAATGAATAAGGATAGCCACACGATGAGCAACGGCGATTTACTCGCCTTGCTTCTGTTCATCCCCTTGTTACTTTTATGCTGCTGCATTTGGTAATAGACAAAAGATAGACTATATTTGTACAAACATTAAGCGGTGGGAGTGCGCCCCCTCGCAAAGATTCGCCCCTTTGCACCGCTCTAAATTAAATCGGAGTTCACCAAGTGAACCCACAAAATAAAATCATATGAGCAATTTTTTACAATGCGATGAAGTTCTAAAAGGGCTGAACATCGAAGCGGTTAAAACCCTACAGAAGACCACTAACAAGAGTGAACGTGAAGTCTTTGACATGAAGATACAGCTATCAAAATTGATAGGTAAATCTATAGAGTGGTATAACTCACCCGAAGGAAAAGTACAACGTGAACTAAGCGAAATAACGTGGAACGTCTCAGACATGGCTAAGGAAGTTTACAATCTAGGTAAGACTCAACTATACACATACAACAAAGTATGTAAGGCGTTGAACGAAAACAAAGATATCCTTAAGGATTATACCACCTTTGTACGCAACGAAAAAAGAGCGGGTGAAAGTGAGGTGTATTCGCTTAATGGATTCATTAGATACGTTGCTGAAGAAACTGCGGCGCATAGTGACGATGATAAGCCCGAGATATTGATACGCTTTGCAATGGGCAAAGGCAAGGACGCCATAAAGTTCAGCGTGCTAGATAATAG
>Ga0209337_1000143_pt1 | contig 57405 bp, 104 predicted proteins | sample LinPmetageLP53_FD_184044 | JGI IMG/M metagenome (GOLD analysis project Ga0209337, IMG submission 184044) | Marine viral communities from the Pacific Ocean - LP-53 (SPAdes) (version 2) | ecosystem: Environmental > Aquatic > Marine > Oceanic | place: Pacific Ocean | collected 2010-02-08
TGGTTAAAATAAAGATAAAACTATGAAAGCACTAAATGAATTTTTAAACGAAGGTAAAAAAGACCACGATGAAATAGAATCTTTTCTAAAGACAATATTTAAGAAAGTTAGTAAAACTACAAATAGTGGAGTTACAGATTTTTACGGAGATAATCCAATAAATAAAATGCCAAATTGGTCAGGTCCTCTAAAAGTGATTGTTGGTCGTGATGGACTTTCTTCAATTGAAGGTATGGAAGATGAGGTATTTGATAAGGATGCACTATTCAAAGAACTTAAAAATATTACTAAGTAAAATAAAATACGTACAATATTAAGAAAGACTATCATTTTTGGTAGTCTTTTTTTATGATTAAATATAGTACTAAATTTAGTATATGAGAACACCGACTGTTAGGTTAAAGATGAAAGATATCTTTAAGTCAATGAAAGTTGATTTGAGGTCATTTTATAAAAATAGAGTATATGTTCAACATCACTTGCATATACAACCATCCGAAATAGATGTTCTTTGTTATTATGAATATCAGTGGATGTTAAAAGACCTTGTTGAAATGTTAAAAGAACAGAATGGTGACAAATCCAGTTCACGAAATGAGGCAAATGAACAAATGGACAAAATGAAATCCCAGTCAAGTAAATATACTAAAGGATTTGGTGGGAACAAGATGCCTAAAATGGGTAATTTCAAAATGCCTAAACTTTAAAATATATTAATTTAGAAATGGGTGAAAACTTAGTTGCCGGAATATTAAAGAATATAGAGACATTGGCCAGTATCAATGCGAATCAAAATATATCAATTCTTACTGGTATTAAGAAAACCAACACTCTATTATCTGACCAAATAGGTAAAGAATTATCAAAACAATCTAAATTATTATCTGAAATTAGTACTACTTTAACTCGAACTTTCTTTGCAAATTTAAGAGCAAATAACCTTGCAAAGAAAGGAATAGACGCCGAATTGTCTGGTGGGAGTAAAAAAATTAAAGCACCTAAAGTAGAAAAAAAAGGTAAATCACCACTATTTGGAGATTCAATAAATAAAGAATTGGCAAAACAAACTAGTTTGTTAGAATCTATGGTTTCTATTTTACTTAAAGGATTGAAACAAAAAGGAAAGAAAGAAGGAAAATCTAAAGGATTTGGTGGTAAATCCGTACTTGCTGTATTTGCTGGAATGGCAAAGATGCTTAAAAAAGGAGCAGCAAAGAAATTATCAGCTTTTGCAAAAGCACTTCAAGGATTAACAAAATCAATCAAGGGGTTCGTAAAAGCCATCAATAAAATTAAAACAAAGAAACTTGTCGCATTCATGAAAATACTTGATATCGGTAAGAAAATATTATTATTTGCATTCTTTTTTGCGTTAGCAGGTCCTCTGTTGATAGTAGGATTACTTGTAACTTTACCTTTACTTTTATTGATATTTTTATTTTTTGACTTAGTAAGTAGAAACGACAAAGGAATCAAAAGTGGTATTAGAACTTTGATGTTTATGGCAATATCAATTGGAATTCTTGCCTTAGTAATAGCATTTACTATTGCTTATATGGGCGGACTCGGAGAAACTGCTGCCGCATTTGGAATTATTGCACTTTCGATAATAATACTTGGTCTTGCCTTGTTTATTGTAGGTAAAATGAAAGGTGATATAATAGGAGGTTCTATTGCAATGTTATTTGCTTCAATTGCAATATTAGTACTTGCTGTTGCTGTTACGATATTTTCAAAAGCAAATGTAGGAATTGAAGACGTAGGTTTATTAGGTTTAACAATTGCAATAGTAGGAGTAGCAATGGCGATAGCAGGAGCGGGTCCCGTTCCAGTAATGATTGCATTAGGTGCCGCAGCAATGATTCTTGCCGGTGTTTCGATATTAATAATTGCAACAGCAATGGCTATTTGGACAGCTGCAAAAGTTGCCAAAAAAGATGTTACTGTATTAGGAGCAACAATTTTAGCAATCGGAGTTACTTATGCAGCAGCAGGATTTGGTGCATTATTTATTGGATTAGGAGCTGCAGTGATGTTATTAGTTGCACCCTCCTTAATTCTCATAACCGGTGCTTTATTAGTTTTTTCTAAATCTAAATGGGATGAATCTAAGAATGCCTTATTAAAAACTACACTAAAAGGATTAGTAACTACTTTTAAAGAAATATTCAGTTCAATTTCTTTAAAAGACGCAGTTTCAATGTTAAGGGGTGCCGAATTGTTAGGAGAAGTCGGAAATTCGCTATCTCAATTGGCAACTGGTTTAAGTGATTTTGCAAATGGTAAAGCACCAGAATTTAAAAATGGAAAGGTAGTAGGATATAAACCTTTTGATTCAGAATTGGGTAAACGAGTAGGGGACACAATCAAATCAATGTTAACACCGTTAGTTGGTGATATAACCGCTGGTTCTGATGGTAGTGATAGTATATTAGGAAAATTAGGTGCTTCCACTTGGTATGGGGCTTCACCAATTGCTAGAGGTATAGATTTACTTGGAAAGTTAGGAAATAGTTTAAGTGGTTTTGCAGCTGGTATAGGTTCATTTGCAAACTTGAATATAGTGAAATTTGGAATGAATGAAAAGGGAGAAATGATTACCAATGATACCGGAGGAAAAATCGACCCAGAACAAATAGGCGTTTCTATCAAAGCATTATTAACACCATTAGTAGGTGATTTAACTGAGGGTGGTGACGGTAGTAATACTATATTAGGAAAATTAGGAGCCGGTGCGGGATTGTTTACAGATGGTCCGATTGGAAAAGGTATTAGTTTATTAGGAGATTTAGGAAATGCACTAGGAGATTTTGCTGGAGGAGTTCAAGCTTGGGCAGATTTTAAGATTCCTATATTTGGAGATGCAAAAAATCCTACTAAAGTTACAGGATATAATACATTAAATCCTGATTTTGCAACTAAAATTGGCGAAAACTTAAACAAAATGATTGGTGCCTTAGTTGACCCAATAACAACATTAGGAAAACAAGACGGTGGTTTTTGGAGCAATTCTGATTATGAAAACGGTGTTGACTTATTAGGCGATTTAGGGTCTCCTTTAGCTGATTTAGCAAAAGCAGCAGAAACTTTTGGTAAAGCTAAATTTAAAGCTGCTGACATAAAAACTAACCTTAATGGAACAATTGGGGCGTTTGTTGCTGTATTGGCGGGTGCTGAAATGAAAAAGATAAACGATGATGACATTGATAAAGCAGAAGATGTTATTGATTTATTTTCTGATTTTACATCAGCTGCAGAAAAACTAGGTAAGGCCGGAGGTGCAGATGGTATGGGTAAAATGTTTATAGATATGAAAGAATCTATCAATACAATAAACCTAGCTAAATTAACTAAATTAAATTCGTTAGCAGAAAACCTAGCTAAATTTGCAGATTCAATGGATGGTAATTTCGGTGACTTGGAAGCTGTTTTAGAAAAACTAAAAGATGCAATTGCAGAAATGAACGAAGGTGGTGCTAAAATTGCCGAAACCGGTAAATCAAAAGATACTACCGCTGCCCCTGTCGCATCAGAAGGTGGAACCCCTATGGACTTGACCCCAATATTAGAAGAACTTGAAGAAATTACAACAGTTCTTCGTGGAGGTATTGATGTTACCGCTACAAATGATAGTTTTTTCGGATAAGTTAAATATCATAGAAGATAATTTTTTATGATATGAGAACAAAGAATTTCAGCGAAGAAGATACAGAAATTCTCTTAGAATATTCTAATGCAAAGACTAAATCAAAACCTATGGAAAAAGAAAACAAAGATAGTGGTATCAAAACCTTTAAAAACAACATTGCGGTATCTAAGTTTAAATGTAAAACCAAAAATCAAAGTGAAATAGTAAAATCTATTAGTAATAAAAATACTACTATTACAATTGTACATGGTAAGCCAGGAACAGGAAAAACATATTCAGCTATTCAAGGAGCACTAAAAGCATTTAAGACGGGTTCGTATGATAAAATATACTTATGTAAATCTGTAAAGACCTTAGATAACAAATCGGAAGATATTGGATTTCTAAAAGGTACAATGGAAGATAAGATTGCACCCTTTTTGTTTTCGTTTGATTTCAACTTTAAACAAATAATTAATCCAGGTACTTATGAAATGGCAAGACAATCTCAAGTAATTGAGTTTTTGCCTCTTGCTTATATACGAGGTATAGGATTAAACAATTGTGTTATAATATTAGATGAAGCACAAAACATAAACAATGCAATTTTGAGAACTGTATTGTCTAGGATAGGACAAAATTGTAAATTGATTATCTTAGGAGATACACAACAAAAAGATAGTTCATCAGGACAAACTTCTGGATTAGAATTTTTAATTGAAAATTTTCAAGACATAGACGGTTTTCATGTAGTTAAAATGACTAAAGAAGACCAAAGTAGAGCAGACATCATAAATAAAATAGAAGACCGTTACGATGAATTAGAATCTAATGGAAAAAGAGTTGCATAGAAATATTTCATATACGTTAAACAAAAAAAGGGAACTAAATTAATAGTTCCCTTTTCTTTTTAGTTTATTTTATTATGCTTGTTGTTCTGTAAAGTAATCACTTCTAAAAGTAACTTCCATTTCTAATGGGTCACCAGATGAATAATCTAATGCCAATTCAGGTAAATCACCGTTTATAAAACAATCGTGGAAAGTTCTTTGCCAATGAATATCACCTACTCTATTGTACATAACTACTATAATTTTAGCATCAGAATAGTCTTTTTTAAGTCCCATTTCTCCAGTTAAAGGATTATAACCTACTCTTTTCCAATCTCTAAGAGTTTTGTAAACATACATTTCATTGTCATCATTCAAGTTCAATGTGAAATTGATTGCTAAATCGACAACCGTATTTGTCGGAGCTGTACTTAAAAATGAACGTTTTGCTGTTTTGAATTCTTGTTCAACAGCTTCTTGTCCTAATTCTGTTGTAAGACCACCAACGGTTCTAACGTGTTCTAATAGTAATTCACGATTACTTATACCTGGTGGTGGTATTATAGTAACTTCAAATAAGTTACCGGCAACAAATTCCCATTTGTTTACGGATGCTTTTGAATTTGTGTAATGTGGTAAACTTGCCATATTTTATAATTTTTTTTATCTTTTAATTAAAGATACAGAGAACACTTTTAAGTTCTCTATATCTTATTTAATCATTTTTTATGCTACTGAAAATTCTCCCAATGCAATTGCTCCTGTTTTAAGGATAGTAACTCTTTGTACAAGTTTACCTAAACCTCTAACTGGTTCCAATGCAATATCAATAATACCCATATCGTTATCAATAACTTCACTAGTATTATTTAAGGTATTCATAACAGTTTCGAAATCGAAAAGACCTCCATCGTTAAAAATTTGACTTAGGAAACCATCAACTAAAGTTTTGATTTCTAATCTATTTTGAACGGTGTTGAATTCCCATCTATAACTTTTAAGAATTTGCTCAACAGTTTCTTCAATGTATATCAATAACTCTCTTACGTGAATACTTGACAATGCAGATTTTATGTTTTGTTGTGCTGTTTGGTTAGCATTAATTACGTTTCCGAAACCTCTGTTTGGCACAATAACATTCAATCCAAATGGTTCAAGAGAATCTAATCCTTTTCTATCATAAATGTATTCAACACCTACAACATTATTTCCAGCTACTACCCCTCTTCTTGGTCCTGCAATGATAGAGTATGGTTGACCACTTCTATATTTTGCCATAAAGTTATTAGAAATATACGCAGCTGGTGGAACCAATTTAGTACTTGGTCCTTCTCTCAATACTAAGTACGGATGATAGAAACCACAGTAGTTAGAACCTTGATTTAAACTTGGTAACGAAAATGTGTTACTCGGGTTAAATGACTGGTTACCACCGGTACCAACATATCTTGGGTCATAATCACCTCTACTATTAAATTTGAACAATGGATTCGTTGAATCATCAAGTTCTTTAACAGAAGGCGCATTCAAAATTGCAAATGCAAATTGTCTATTTTTACACAATGACGATAGAACATTTTTAGAACTAGGTTCAATTGCACCATCAAAGGTATCAACAATATATCTAAATGTAATTGCTTCTTTATCAGATAACGTGGCATATAATCCAGTATCCGTTAATACACCTAATATTGCATTTTGTCTAGCAACGGTTCCGTTTGGCATTTGGTCTTGTCTCATTGTATAACCATCCAATCCTTGTACATTATAATTTGTTACAAAGTTTGCAACTGATTTATATCTTTCAACTGTTGCATTATCAGCACCAAAATAAATAGGGTCAAGTGTCTTAACCGTTACTACACTAGGTGTTACTGATGTATCTTCTTTTACAGACAATATTCTAGTAAATCTAGTGTTTCCTGTTCTAGGGTCAATACTTGTTTTAGTTGAACCAACAGTAAATCCTCTTATTAAGAAATCGTCTGGTGTGATTTGACCAAGTGCAATTCCTGTCGCACCAGATGTAAAGTAACTAAATTCATAATCATTAATTTTAATTATTTCTTCAGTTCCAGGACCAAATGACTTGTTAATTGACCCAGCTTTTGACTTAATTGTTAAACCAGGCAAAGTTGCATTAGTAGTTGTTGGCGTCAATCTATAAAAAGTTACTTGATGCGAAAGAACGTTTGAACCTAGCACTGGAGTTGATGCTGCTTGAAATGCATCGCCAGTTCTACCATCGGCAACATCGGATACTATACTAAATGTTTCAAAGACTGTTGTACCACTAATTAATACATCATCACCACTTGAAATTGTACCAGCAAGATAATCTTTTCCAGCATCGTTAGTTTTTGTAATGATATAACTATCAATAGCTGTTGTAGTATCTAATGCAAGAATTCCAACATTAGGATTACCTTTTACTGCTAAATTTGCGGAACCAGATACTACACTTGTATCGAAAAACAACGTTTCAGTATTTGCTTCATTTCTCGAATTTATTTGAATAGTAATTCTATCCGTACCTATAATTGCACTTTTTACAAGGGCATAATCAGTAGTTCCGGTAGTATTATCAGAAGTTACTTTACTGGAGCAACTAATAAATGAAACATTTGCTTTAATAGAATTTGCCCAAGTTAACCATGCGGCATCACTTGCAAACGCACTATCTGTCGGAGCAGTTCCACCAGCAGCAGTTGTTGAAAATTTATAAACCGTTAATGTGTCAAATTCAGTACCAACACTGTATGCATCATCATCCGTTAATGTTAATCCAGCATCAGTTGTTGCAAAATTATTAGTAGCAATATTGGCTGCAAATGTAATTTCACCAGCATTGTATGCTTCGGCAGTATACGCTAAATTTTCTGTAACCCCTCCTAAATAGGATAAGAAATCAATTTTGTTTAAGTTAGCATCTCCATCAATTGTACCACCTAATAAGTCAATCTTATTACCGGACAACATAGTTGAACCATCAAACAAGTCTTCATCAATCGAACAGAAAAGTCCAGTAAATGGCGTTTCTAAATTAACTAAATCTTGAATGAATAAATCATTTCCTTCAGCATCTTGGAAATTAGGAATTAGAACACCTATATATTCCCCTAAAGAAATCACATTAGGGTTTTCTAAGAATGCTACAAGACCATCGCTCGTATTTCCGGCAGCATCTACATACGTTTTTTTAATTCCGTTAGAATCAAAATAATCTCCCAATATTGGGTCTGTTCCTAACTTTTCGAAATCTGTATAATCTCCTTTTATAATATTAATTCTAACACAATAATCGTTAATGTAATCAGAACCATCTATAAATTCAGGAACATCAGCTTCACCGTACCAATCGTTTGCTGTTATATCAAGACCTTGAATTTTATCTTGTGTTGCAATAACAGAAAAAGTTTTACCTCCTACGTTTGAAAAGTTCAACAAAGACTTAGTATATCCTGTTTGTGCTTCAATATTTTTTAATGCTTTTTCGGTTTCTAATTTCCAAAACTTACTTGTGTTGTAATTTCCAGAAAGAGGTGCATAACCTGTTTTTTGGTTTTTGTCTTTTGCTGATGTAGAAAAGCTAATAAATTCAGTCTTATCTAAAGCATCATCTAATTTTAACAAGTTCAATGCAATAATCGGAGAATCCGTTAACATCTCTTTAGCACTTAGGTGAAAGTACGAACCTTTCTTTTCTAATTGCTTATCTCTTTTACCGTACACATTCTCAAAGAATGAAAAATCCTGACAAAATACAGGAGTATTGAACGGTCCAACTTTACTAAATCCAATAATCATTCTTATTGTAGAAGTAGTAGTTGTTACTATTTGTGATTTGTCGAATTCAAATGTGTATATTCCACTTGATTTGATATTCGATAAATAAACTGGTAAACTCATAATTTATACTTATTTTAGTATATTTAATCAACGAAAAATGTTAAAAGAAAAATAAAGTTTTTTTATTTTTAGTTGCAATTGTCATTTTTTATGTGTATCTTAGATGAAGGTCTGTTACATGTTAAAAAAAAATTAAAAAAAGATTGATTTTAATAAAATAAAACTGACTAGTATTGCATTTAATAATTAGTAGATTTCTGAGGGGTAATATATACTATTAAGGAACTATGAAAAGTAAATTTAAAAAAGTAAATAACCAAGTAAAAAAAGTAGAAAGTATGGCAAGAGTTAACATCAAACAATTAGGGATTCAGTTCAAAGAAACAAAATCAGAAAAGACATTCAAATTACTTTTCGACACCCTAAAACCATCCGTAATAAATTATTACAAAAAATTCGACAATCCGGTTCAAGTATTAGAAGATGCATTTAACGAAGCAATGATTTCCATATGGAATGATATTGATAAAATAGATGTAGAAAAGTACAGTATAAGTACTATGATATATTTGAAAGTAAAACAAAACATTATCAGGTACTATAAAAGTACAGGTGGTCAATTTAGCAAATATGATATTGACGACCCAATTGTAAGTAATATGGTAATTTCAGATAAAAACATTTCTGAAGATTCTTATACATATGACCTACAAGAAGATTTCATAAAAAATGAAAGTATAGACACACTTTGGGGTACCATAAAAACATTATTAGATAATGAAACTAGTTACAATATGTTACACGATAAATACTGTAATAATATGAAGACAAAAGAAATTGCAAAAAAATATGATACTAAATTGCAAAATGTTTTGAATAGAATTTTTAACGCAAAGAAAAAGTTACAACTTAACGAAAACCTATACCATGAATTTATCAAATAAAATTTCTAACTTTATCTTTAATATAGATTATTGGAAAGAATACAAAGAACAGTCTAAAATAAAAGAAGTACTTTTAGAATTCTTTAGTAAAGAAGATAGTGAATTGCAACGAGCATTTACAAACAATTTTGATTATCCGGATAGTATGATTCAAGCTCCAGTTAGACTTGAAAGAAAAACAGGAGATATATATTATACATTAAATTTCAAGTCAAAAGAATTGTTTCAAAATGATGGCACAAAGGAAAAAGCACTTTCTAATAGTTTAGCTCTGTTAGATAAACACCTACCATTAGGTATTACTTCATTAGTAGAACCTCAAGCTCCTATTCACATACCGGATACTTTTACCTTATTATGTTATATAAAAATACAAAATGATAATATAACAATCAATAGAACTGTTTGGAATGTAATAGGTACAATTTGTAAACCTTTAGTAATTTCATCAATTATTTTAGCTGCAATAAAATATTTATGTTTCTAATTACCTTTAATAGTAAAGATATAATAAATTAAAAACAATGAAAGAAGTAAAACTTAATCCTATCAATGAGGATGACTTAGAAGACAAAAGAAATGTTGTTTCTGAAAATTGCTTTACCGAATTAGACATAGCGGCAAAAGCTTGGTTGATGTGTTTTGGTGAAGATAATGTCTATGAAGAAATTTCACTATTGCGTTCTACCTTTGCCTATTTGTTGGGCAATCACAAAAACGAACATGGATTATCTAATGTAGATATTGATAAGTTTAGTATCCCTGAATCACCATTTAAAAATGAAGATGATGTTTGGGTTGATAAACTTTACGATTTGAAAACAGAAGATTCGTTACATTACATAATGAACATTTTGATGAATTCTAGAGAAGGATTTACTGAACTAACTAAAAGTGAATATTTTGCGGATTTAAAGTCAGATTTGATATTAGAACCAAACGCATTACTTTACAGTATTAGCATGACATTTGATAGATGTATATTAATGATAAACAATAAATATAGTATATTAATTTTAAATTTAAAATAAACAATTATGGGAAAAGTTAAAACCTTAGACGCACCGGTTGCTGAAGAAAAAGTACAACGAGTGTTAGGTAGTGATATCGAAACTTCTACATTTGAAGAACTTGGTGAAATGTTTGAAGCAATTCAAAAAGACCTAACGGAAAAGACATACGAACTTTCGTTATCGCAAAGTTCAATTGCATTATTAACTATGGAAATTTTACCTAAAGTAGAATGGGTAGGACAACAGGCTTGGGATATTGCAGAATCTCAAAAATTAGTTTCTGAATTAAAACCAGATGTTGTTGCTAAGGTTTCTAAAGAATCAATCAGAGCATTGTTTCAATTTGTAGCAACCAACAAATATGTTGGAGTTGACCAAGTGTCACAAGTTTCTGAATTATTGACATCACTTGCTGAAATTATTCAACATCAAATTGGACAAGACGAACAAGTATTAAGAGATGCAGGTTTCGAATTACAAGCTGCAGAAATGGGCATTACCCCAGAAGTTGCTATGCAAGAAGCAATGGCAGCCGAAAAAGCTAAATAATTTTAAGTATGAAAAAGTTTTTAGAAAAATTACCTTTAATAACTTTTATCCTTTTGAGTTGTACGTTCTTATATACGTGCAACTCAAACAGGAACTCTAGTAAAGCTATTAAAGAAAATAAGAAATTGACTTTAGAAGTTGATTCCTTAAAAACAGAAATTAAAGTTTTAGCTGACAGTACAATTACGTTAAGTGAATTCCAATTATTGTTAGAACTGGAAGGTTATAAAATTTCAAAAAGAAATTTGTATTATAATAATGCAATCATTAGAACTAAAGAAAGACCTGATGACATAATGCACGAATATGATATAGAAATTGAAAAACTAACTAAAAAATTAAAGTAAATGTCAAAAATCACATTTTTACTAGATGCCGGTCATGGCGGAATAGTTGATGGAAAATATACAACAGCCCCAAATTTCGATAAAAACAATAAGTCAACTTGGAAAAAAAGTTGGTATCATCCTGAAGAAGATATTTCATTCTACGAAGGGGTTTTTAACAGACAAGTAATTGGAATAGTAAAAAACATAATGTCTATTAGAGGAATGTCTTATTTAGATATTGTCGATTCTGAAAATGATATATCGTTAAGGGAAAGAGTTGCAATGGCAAATGCATATCACAAAAAAGATAAAGATTGTGTATATTTTTCAATGCACGGAAATGCATCGGGTGCCGGAAAAGCACACGGCATAGAAATCTTTACTAGCAAAGGACAAACTAAAAGTGATGAACTTGCAACAATGGTTTTTAATTCTATTGTAGATTTCTTTCCTGATGAAAAGTACAGAAAAGATACTTGGTCCGATGGTGATGTTGATAAAGAAGCAAACTATTACGTATTGAAAAATACATCTATGCCGGCAATGCTATTAGAAATGTGGTTCTTTGATAACTTATCAGATTGTAAAAAAATGATAGATGTTGGAACTCAACATCAAGTTGCAAAAGCAATAGTCAACGGATTTGCAAGAATCCAGGATTCATATAATAAACAATAGTATGATAACATTTGCAGAAGAAATTCTAAGTACTATAAAGTTATCTTGTTTAAATGATATAGAAAAAACAGATGATAAAATATCAAAACACGTATATTCTTTCAATGGCTTGTCAAAAACTTTTGGGAGATATAGAGAACACGATGAACTTTTCGAATTCTTATATGAAATATCAAAAGAATTTGACATATCAGAAGATGCTGCATATTATTTATATATGATAAGTAAGTACGAACCGGATGGTGAAATATCAAAAGACTTTAGAGAAAAATTTGCAATGCACATTATATTATATGACGAAGAAAACCTAAACGATTGGGGATAGTCAAAAATTAATACGAATAATTAAAAATAGAACACAATGAGTGATACTTGGAATATAGTACAAAAAGGAGACACTAAGTTAGTGTGGAAAGATTTCGATGAAACTAACATAAACGAAATCAAAGAAATGGAAAACGAGGTAAACTGTGAACCTTATTTCTGTAAAGTAACAAATTCGGTTGTTTTCAAAACAACTTCAAAAACTATTAGAATGTTAAAGGGTCCTGAGTATTCCCAATTGGAATTAATCTCTAGATACCTAACAACCGAAACCAAACTATATGACTTAGTATAGTTATTGAAAGAGCAACAATTCAGTTGCTCTTTTTGTTTTAATATTAAAATATTTTTACAATAAAATAACTTTAATATATAGAAAGTTATTAACAATATTACACATCTAAAAAAATGAAAAAAGACGTAAGAGAAATACTCGTTAAATTGTATGAAACAACAAAAGCACCTATAACATTTTTTGATATCGAATCGACAGGGATTGATAAAATAACTGATGAAATCATAGAACTGTATGTGTGTAAATATGATGGTAAAGAATTTATAGAAAGCGATTCATACTATAATAGTAATGTTCCAGTAAGAGAAGAGGCATTAGAAAAGCACGGAATCACAAATGAATCATTAGTAGGATATCCTTACTTTAGTGAAAAAGCAAAGTCTATTTATGAAAACTATTTTTCTAAAGGTACTATTCTTTGTGGATATTGTTCTAATAGATTTGACATTCCTTTTATTATCGAAAAATTTCTACAAGCAAAGATACCTAGTTCTGTAAATATTCTTCAAAACAAAAGAATTGATGTATATGACATATATAGACAATTATATCCTAATACCTTAGAAGGAGTTCATTCCAGGATTGTTGGTGGTGATATGGGTACAGCTCACGAAGCAAAAAGTGATGTTACTGCAACCATTGAAATATTAGACAAGTTGATAGATACTAAAGGAGAATATGAATTGATATCATCTTCGGATACTATTGATACAGATAATTTTTTCAGGAGAGAAGATAAAGATGTGTTTTTTGCAAAAGGTAAATTGAAAGATGAAAACATATTGAAAATGGATTCTAAAGAATCACTAGGTTTTTTAAAGTGGATGACTAGGACCAAATCAATTTCTATTCATAGTAGAACTATTGCAAATAGACTAATCGAAAAAATAGAAAAAAGTCTTATTGACAATTCTATAACTTTTTAATGAAATATCTATTATATTTTACCTTGTTGATTTTGACTGATGTCATTATCTGGTTTCAAGGAGTTGCTCCGATTAGATTTGCATCTTTTTTGTCTAAGTACACTTTCGTAGTTTATCTTATGGGATTAGGTGCAAGTATTTTTTTCGTAGAAGCAACAAAGGCCGGAGCAATTATTTTTGATAGTGCCTGGACATTACGTTTCATTGGATTTAGTGTTAATACTATTGTCTTTGGAATATTCACACATTTTTTTATAGGTGCAGATTTTAGCCCCAAGACATTAGTTTGTTTGGGGCTAAGTTTGGTTATTGTTTTAGTACAATGCTTTTGGAAATAGGTGAGTTAAATAAGAAAACAAACAATAAATTATGAAAGGATTAGATATTTTTAGAAAAGAACTAAAAGGAATAAATGAAAGTGCATCGGTCAAAGATTTAGCATTAGTAATGCCGGGTGATATTGCAATTGATAAAAAAGGTAACGGATTCAAAGTTATTGATTCTGGTGTTTTATTTTGGGATGACCCAGAAAGTGTTGAAATATTTACAAATCACGATAAAAACATTAAAAAGAAATTTGGTAAATTCAGTGACATAGGTGTTATTGTTATAGACAAAAATGGAAAACCTTCAGTTGAAGATGGTAATGATTATAAAGTTTACGAAAGTGAACTAAACGAAAAGATATCAGAAAAGGATTTCGAAAATATTAGAACTGGAGATATAGCAATTTCTAAAAAAGGAGAAATTTTAAAAGTACTTGCAGCGGGACCACTTTTTCACGAAGACCCAAACGATGGTATCAATTATACAGACATGACAAAATATGATAAGAATGTTAACAATAAAATTGTTGATGGTGAACTTGTTATTGCTGTTGAAGATATGAAAGGTAGAACTTCTGTTGTAGTTTATGATGCTGATGCTGGTGCGATAATTTACGAAAATGAAACTTTTGAACTAAACGAAAAACTTATTACATTCGGAGGTAAAGCATATCCTAAATTTGGAAATGCAGTTTTACTTGCTGGTGGTGCTGGTTCTGGTAAAGGTTTTGTAAAAGATAACCTTATGGGAATCGAAGGTCAAGTTTATGATGTTGATGAAGTTAAAGCATTAGCATTAAAATCTGATATGATTAAGAAAATGGCAATGGAAGCAACAGGAAAAGATATTTCAAAATTCAATTTGAAAAATCCTAATGATGTTAGTACTTTACATACAATCTTAGATGAAGAATTAAATGTAATTGATAAAAGAAAACTTGCAAGATATGCTGGTATTTTAATGGCACCTGCAGATAGAAAACCAAATCTTATTTTTGATGTTACATTAAAGAACTTAAACAAACTAAGAAGCATTTCCGCTGATATTGAATCTTTAGGATACGAAAAAATAAATACACACCTTGTTTGGGTTATCAATTCTTATAATGTTGCAATTGCACAAAATAAAGAAAGAAGTAGACAAGTTCCAGAAGAAATTTTAATGGATACTCATAGAGGTGCTGCACAAACAGCAAAAGATATTCTTGATATGGGTAAAGACATTAAAAAATATTTAGATGGTGATGTTTGGTATGCATTCAACAAAAGAGGTGTTGATTCTACAATAGCAAAATCTGGAAAAGGTGGTTCTTATATTAAAGATGCTAACTATATTAAAGTAAAATCAGCCGGAAAAGGTATTGATGCTAAAAAAGTAACTGACGAGGTAGTTAAGAAAATTGCTGGATATGTTCCACCAAGTAATTACTGGGGATAAAAAATTAAATACAAAAATATAAATAATTATGAAACACTTAAACGAATTTTTGAATGAGGCAAAAGAAGAAGATATGTATTTTTCCAATGGTAAAAAAGTAAAAGCAGGAAAATATATATTAGATGGTTCGAGTTCTGATATTGATATTTTTGTTTATAAAGGTAAAGAAAAAGTCGGTCAGGTTTATTTCGATGCAGATGATAATGGTTTTTGGACAACTGGGGATGGTAGTAATATTTTAGTCGGTAAGAAAGGGGGTTCAACTTGGTATAATTCTATTCAAGAAATTGTTGACTTCCTTAAAACAGGTATACCACCACAAAGATAAAATAAAAAATATATGAAAACTTTAAATGAATTTTTTAATAGGAAAAAGGAAGGCGAAAAGATAACGAATTTCAAGGATTTGAAAAAAGGTATGTCTGTGCAATTAGATTATCCTAAATTTCCTCTTTATAGTTCACAGTATAGTATAAAAGATAAAGGTACTTTGAAATCACTTTTTGATAAATACGACCCTATTAATATAAGAATAGAATTAGATAATGGTGAAAAAGTAGATTGGAAAGCAAATGCATTTACAACTAGTAATATTACCGGTGAAATCTTTGTGTTTGTATTTGATGAATGTGAAAATATAGAAATATTTTAAAAAAAATAAAAAATAATTATGAAACAATTAAACGAATTTCTTAACGAAGGAAAATACCAAAAAGTTTGGCAAACAGAAAAATATATAAATGCTGATGGTATTGAATTGGTAGGAGATAAACATTCTAGTCCAGCTGACCAAGTATATCAAATTAACAAAAATAAAAAACAAGTGGGTTCATTTAGTTTTGACAGAGATACTGATGGTTATTGGTTGTCTGCACCGTCTTTAGGGTTTGAACAAGAATCTTTTGATACTATTGATGACTTAATCAAATTTGCAAAAAAGAATCTGTAAGTATTTTGATAGTAAAAATTTCACTAGTAATTATAGCTTTAATTATAGTTACTTGTACAACTCGTAAATCTGAAAGAGAACGAAAGAAAAAAGAAAACTTAAACAAATAAATTTAAAGGGAACTAAAATATTAGTTCCCTTTTTTTGTTTTAATATGTATAACTTAAAAAGATAAAATATGAGTACAGAAGGATTACCGTTACCTATGGAAAGAACTCTATTGTTTAACAAACAAGTTGACCAACTTACAATAGGAAATATTACTAAAAAGATTTTAGATATTAATGCTGATGATGCATACCTAAAGAAATTATACAAAATCAATGGTTTAAAATACAAGAAACCACCTATTGAAATTTTTATAGATTCTTACGGAGGATATGTTTATCAAATCCTTGGATTGGTTTCAGTAATGCAAAATTCAAAAACCCCTATTCATACAATATGTACAGGAGCTGCAATGAGTTGTGGATTTATTATGCTTATTTGTGGTCATAAAAGATTTGCACATAAACATTCAACACCTTTGTATCATCAAGTTTCTGGTGGAACTATTGGAACTGTTAAAGAAATGAAAGAAAGTGTTGAACAATCTTCTAAACTACAAGATAAATTAGAAAAACTAACTTTAGAAAATACTAACATTTCTAAGAAACAATTAAAGAAAGTTTACAAAAGAAAATTAGATTGGTATTTAGAATCTGATGAAGCATTAGAGTTAGGAGTAGTTGATGAAATAATCTAAGAGTATATGAGTTTAAATAAAACAGATAAAGTATATCATGACCTTTTAAAAGATATCCTAGAAAATGGGCATCAAAAAGGAGACCGAACAGGGACAGGAACAAAGTCTGTATTCGGTAGGCAAATTCGTTTTAATATGAAAGATGGATTTCCACTATTAACGACCAAGAAACTACATACAAAATCTATCATTCACGAATTGATATGGTTTTTAAGTGGTGATACTAATATAGAATACTTGCAAGAAAATAAGGTTTCTATTTGGGATGAATGGGCAGATTTGATGGGTGACCTTGGTCCTGTGTATGGAAAACAATGGGTTGATTGGTCAGGAAAAACTCAAATGGGATTAAGTGCGGAAAAGAACTCTGAAGGATATTATGAATACATTGAAAGTAAAACAAATGGTATCAATCAAATTAAAAATTTAATTAATTCGTTGATGGGGTCACCAAATTCTCGTAGAATTATGGTAAGTGCTTGGAATGTTGGTGAAATTGAACAAATGGCATTACCACCTTGTCATTATGGATTTCAAGTTTGGACTAGAGAATTAAGTTATGATGAAAAGGTACATGAAGCTAGAAAAAGGTTTGGTTTTGAATTAAAAGATGGTACTAGAACATTCGATATAAACACTGAAGAATCTATTAAATTTCTCCAATCACCACAAAGAGAAATCTCATTAATGTGGAACCAAAGAAGTGTTGATACTGGACTTGGTTTACCTTTTAATATTGCAAGTTACGGTTTATTACTTGAAATGATTGCACAACAAACTAATATGATTGCTGGTGAATTGATTGGTAACTTAGGTGATGTTCATATATATGATAATCACATAGAACAAATTCAAGAACAATTGACTAGAGAATCTAAAACCGATGTTTTGCCTAAATTAAAGTTAAACAAAGTTGATACTATATTCGATTATAAATTTGAAGATTTTGAAATAGTAGATTACGATGCACACTCAACAATCAAAATGCCAATAGCGGTTTAATATGAAAAGATTTCAAGATTGCAATAGAATAGTAAAGATATGGAGGTACAGATGGTACCTCTATATTCCTTTTAAATTTATAAAACAATATACAATACTAAAGTTCGAAGACCTTATTTCAAAGGAACAGGAATTCAAAGTAAATGCAAAAACTTTGTGGTCTCTTTTGGTAGGTAGTGCTCAATTTGATATGAAATGGTACTATACATCGGATGAAGTTACTGATGTTTTTAAATCAAGAATAAAAACCAAGTTAGACAAAAGAAAATGAGAATAAATACCCTTATTGATAAGTTGTGCGTAAAAGACGAATTAGACAAAGAGGATTTAGTAATAATAAATTCCTTGTTGAAAGAAAAATATTCGGAATCTAAAAAATACAATTCAAAAGTTCTGATAGATTCTATTTCTTTGATTCATCAGTCGATTACTAAAAAAAGCAATATTGTTTATATTTCTGCAGACTATAAAGATTGTATTAAAGTCAAAGATAAAATAATAGAACTGATAACAAATTCTAAGATACCCAAGAAAAAAACTTTAATTTCTAAAAAAAGAATTTCTGTACCTTTGTGTAAAGATAAAATAGTATTTTCTAATGGTAGTAAAATAATGTTTATTCCTGTCAGAGTTACTTTGCCAGGAGTTGAAATGGATTGGTTACTTATAAATGATATTAAAATGATAGACCCAGATAAATACACAAAATTATTTATGAATGGGTATTCTACACTAAAATCTTCTAGTGCTGTCAAACTAACACTATCTCCTTGAATTAAATATTGAAACTAATATTGTAAATGAAAGATTATAGACAATTCTTATTCGAAGCAGAATCAAAAATTAAAATGGATAATCCAATAAAGTACAAAGACGAAGTGCTTCAAATTTTAAAACGAGATTCGGTTGGTTTAACATCTAAAAAAGATAAATTCATAAAAGATGAAATGAAAGACATATACGATAAGTATTGTATTATAGTTCCATTGAATGATGACGGGACTGACTATAATTTTATGCACGATGTTATAAAGGATAATGCTAATAGAAGAAATAAAATTGATTTTTCTAAACCTATTATGAACATGTGTTCTATTGATAGTTTTATTTCAACTGATAAAAGTGCCAACATTTTCAATAAAGTATCAGAGTTTAAATTATCAGACAGTAAAAAACTGTTTATGGAAACCTTCAAAGATAGTAAGTTTATTCCAAAAACTGTTTATTCATTGAATGATATAGAAGACCTTAAATTGCCTATTATAGCAAAACCTGATAATGGAAATTCTGCTTTAGGAATAGAAATGTTTAAAACTTATGATGAAGTAAGAAAATCTAATTTGAAATTTGATTTATGGTCAGAAGCAAAAGAATTATCAAAAGAATTTAGGGCATATGTAATTGATGATAAAATAATAGCAATGACTGAAAGAGTTACCAATCAAGAAAACGATAAATCCGTAGGTAAAAAAAATGCTGATGAAAAAATAGACCTTATATATATTGATTTAGACTTATCTAAATTTAAACATCTTGATAAAGTAGATGATATAAAAAATGAAATTAGTAAGAAATCAAAATTAGATTTTTATGTTATTGATTTAATGTTAGATAATGATAATAATTTCTGGGTTCCAGAAATTAATGGTGCTCCAGGAATTACACCAGGTACATTCTATGAAGTTTATAAAGCGTGGATTAAATTTACTTATGGTAATGATATTGCAAAAGAAGATGATGTTGAATTATCCAAAATTAGAGATGAATATATCAAAAAAATAAGCGAAACATATCCAAATGAATATGATTATGCTACAAACCCATTATAGATATGAAAAATTTCAGATATTTTTTAAACGAATCTATAAACCCTATACAATATTCGAATAATGTTCTTCAAATATTAAAACAAGGTTCTATTAACTTAATAACTAATAAATTACAAAAAGATTCGGTTATTAAGAAACTAAACAAAAAAATTTACGATAAATATTGTATCATAGTTACGTTGAATAAAGACGGTGATGATTATGAAAAAGATAAACCCGAATTGAAAGGTAATACTAATAGGCAAAATGAAATTGATTTTTCTAAACCTATTATGAATATGACAAACATTGATACCTTTATAAGTACCGATGAAAAAGCAGACTTATACAATAAGGTAGAGGATTTTAAATTAGCAGACAGTAAAATTTTATTTACAAAAACCTTTGCCGACCAAAATTTTATACCAAAAACAGTTTTCTCAATAGACAATATTAAGAAGTTATCATTGCCTATAATTGCAAAACCTAATAGTGGTTCTTCTGCACAAGGTATTGAAAAATTTGATTCTTATGATGATGCTCAAAAGTCAACAAATAAATTTGATTTATGGTCAGAAGTAAAAGATTTAACAAAAGAGTTTAGAGCATATATTATGAATGGTAAAATAGTTGCCATCACCGAGCGAATTGCTAATCAAGAAAACGATAAATCCGTAGGTAAAAAAGATGCAAATGAAAAAATAAATTTTGTTTATATTGACATTGATACTAATAAGTTTGAACAGTATAATCAAGTTGAATCTATAACCAATAGTCTAAATAAGAAAACTAAACTACCTTTTTATGCAATAGATTTAATGTTAGATACTGATGGAAATTTATGGGTTCCAGAAATCAATGGTGCTCCAGGATTTACAACATCTACATTCTATTCAATATACAAAGCATGGATTAAATTAATACACAAAAAGGATATATCCGAATCTGATGACAAAGAACTATTAAATATAAGAGATGAGTATATTAATAGAATGAAAGAGATATACACACAAGAGTATAAAAAAGCAACCAATCCATTATAATGAAAAATTACAGATACTTTTTAAACGAATCTAAAAATGATATATTGCCCATTCAAATATTAATGGTCGGTACTAATGGTTTAACATCAAAAAGTGAAAACTTTACAGACGAAACTATGAATTATCTATATGATAATTTTATTAGACTGTGTTTGATAAATAAATATGGAAAATACAACAGAAAAGATTCAGTTTCAAAGAATAAAAAAAATGAATTGGATTATTCATTACCTATTATGAATATGACACCTAATGACACCCCGTTATTAACAAAAGAACAAACTGATATCTATAATAAAACTAAAGACTATTCTATAAGTTGTGATAAAGTTGTTTTTACTAAAGCATTTAGTAACTGTGAAAACATACCGAAAACAGTTTTCTCTATTGATGAAATAGAAGACTTACAATTACCTATTATTGCTAAACCGGCTGCAGGATTAAGTGCTCATAGTGGTCAAGGAATAGAAAAATTTGATTCCTATGAAGATGCAAAAAAATCTAAATTAGAATTTGACCTTTGGAGTGAAGCAAAAGATTTAGATAGAGAATTTAGAGCAATCATAATGAACAATGAAATTATATGTGTTCTTGAAAGAGTTACAAATCAAGAAAACGATAAATCTGTTGGTAAAAAAGATGCAAATGAAAAGATTGATTTAGTTTATATTGACCAAGACATGACTAAATTTCCGTATATGAATGAAATCAAAAAATTGCAAAAGGAATTACAAGGTAAATTAAAATTAGATTTATTTTCAATTGATTTGATGCTAGACAAAGATAAGAAAATGTGGATTCCTGAAGTAAATGGTGCTCCTGGAATCGGACCGAGTATTTTCTATCCATTCTACAAAGCATATTATAAAATGGCATACAACAAAAATGTTCCCGATAATATTGACAAAGAACTAAAGGATATTTCAAATAATCATATATCTAATATGAAAAAAGAATATCCGAAAGAATACGAAACATCTTTAAATCCTATATAAATTATAAACAAAAGTTGCAAAAGTCATTTGAATTTTGTATATTAAATAATGAACTATGAAAGAAAAAGAAATAGTTGAAAAACTAAATGAAAAATATAAAGGAAGATTTATATTTGAAGTTACCGATGACGGTAGTGATATTGTAGGATTTGTTGATGACGAAACATTTAATAATGTAGTTGCTGTTATTGAACCTACGATTTCAGAAATGAATAAATTGATAACCCATATAGAAAATTCTAAAACCTAAATTTAAAATATGATAAAATGCCAGAGTTTATTTCGAACAAGTTTTTTTATCCTTTTAAATACAATCATAATTTTAGCCCTGTGTTCATCTAGTTGTGAACCAACAAGAAAAACAAAAAGTGTGTGTTTCGATACTTGTATTGAGGATACTGTTACAAATGAAAAAAACTTAGATGCTTTTTTGCATCTATTGGCATTCAGAGAATCTACTAACAACTGGAAAGTTATAAACAGATTCGGATATATGGGAAAATATCAATTAGGAAAATCGGCACTTAAAGATGTTGATATGGATTCTATTACTGTACAAAAGTTTAGAAAAGATAGAAACTCGTTTCCGGAATACTTACAAGATATTGCAATAAAAAAGTACATAAAAAAGAACAAGCATTATCTAAGAAGATATATCAAGAAATATAATAATAAAACAATCAAAGGAATAAAGGTAACAGAAAGTGGTATGATTGGTGCAGCTCATTTAGTAGGGCAAAAAAGTGTCAAACAATGGTTAAGAAAAAAAGGCAAAATTAGAAAGGTAGATGGGAATGGTGTTAATTTAGAATCTTACCTTAAACTATTTTCTGGTTATAATTTATCAAAATAAAAAATGCATCAAGACAAAACACCAGCGGAAATATTAAAAGATACAAAAACCGTTATAGTTGAATACGAAAAACGCATACTATCAAGAAAACCTTTTGCTGCATCAGTAGAATTTTTCAATGTTAACGATGAACCAATTATTGGCATTAGAATAAGTGCATTAGAAGTTGACATCATATTAAACTACATTATAAAAAATCACGATGAAATTACAGTATACGATACAAACCTATCTAATATATTAATACCATCTACACAAAAACTATATGAATTAATATTAGATTAAATAAACAAATAAAGATTAAGAAATGAAGAACGTAAAAGACTATAACAATTTACTAAACGAAGCTAAAAAAGTTCGTCCAGAAGAAATCGAAGATTACTTTACTAGTACCAATTCAGGAAAAATGTTGGATAAAATTTTTAAAGGAAAATTTGATGAAGAAAAATTTAGAAATTTCTTAGGAGATATTTTAGATAGAGCTAAAAGAATAGAATCTGTTATTAAAATTTGGAGTGGTTATTTTGGATTAAATCCAAAAGATTATACAAGCGGTGAATTCATAGAAGATGTTATGTTTTTAGATGATATAACTGTGGCGGCAAAAGAAGCATATGGAACATTTGTAAAAATGAACGAAGGAGAAATAGATTTTTCCGATAAATCAATTCCTGGAAGAAAAGCATTACCAATAAAACAAGTTGCTGAACTTATCAAAAAAGCTAGTAAAGAAGATGTTGATAAATTATTAAAAACATTAACTAAAAAGCAAGTCAAAGATATGGAAGGTATGAAAAAAGGTGGTGGTAGTGATGCCGGTTCTTTAGCTGCAATCTTAACAGATGAAAAAGGACAACCCAGAATACATTGGCTTAAAAATAGACTTTCTGAATATGTAAATGAAGGAAATGATTTTGCTGGATGGGTCGCAATCTACAATAACAATAGAATTGAAATTGATAAATCAGAAGCAGACGGTATATATCAAGCAAAACAAATTGCAATTAAGAAATTAAAAGTTCCTAAATCTAAAGTAGGTTTACTTGCAATTGCTCCAGGTTATAATGAATCAATGCATGAAGCAAAAGAAGATAAATTGTATAAATCTATTGATGCATTAGAAAAAGAAGCTCGTAAAATACTTGCTCCGATAGAAATTGGTAGTTTTATTGCACAACTTGATGATTTAAGACAATTCTTACAAGGTAATGTTGTTTTAGAAAAAGAAGTTAATGAAGGTAAAAATGATTACAGTGCTAGATTTGGTAAAACAGATATTACTATCAAAAATGGTCACAAGTTAACAGACGAAGATTCTTTGTACGATATGTACGAAAAAATAGGTAAAGTTATCAAAGATTCTGGATTGGACTTAGGTTCAGTAATTATAAAAGAATCTCAATCGGTAAATGAAGGCGAGATTACAGATTACATTACAGCATTAGGAACTGTTATTGCACAAGTTATGGCAGACCATCCCAAATTAGGTAAGTATCACGAAATGAAAGGTAAAAGAGGTTTTATCAAACTTCAAGAACTTAAAGATTTACCAGAAAAGGAACTTATTGCTTTAGCAAATTCGTTATAAGAACAAATTAAACAAAAAGATTAAGATATGAAAGGAATAAATGAATTCGAAAAACTAAACGAAAATGATTCGTTTGAAAGACAGTATCAAAGTGTTCGAAATTATATTTCAGACCTTGAACAAAATAGAACATCATTAGGACAATTAAATGCACAATTGCAAAATAATAACACATACATTAGAAAAATGTATGAGGCAATGATTGCCATGATTGACCAAGGTAGAGATAATATTGCTAAAAATTGGAAGAGTGATTTAGAAAAATATAACAAAGAGCATTTGGATTTGATGAATCAAATTGACACCTTATTAAAAAAAGAGGAATCAATAAAGGCAAAGATTGATAAAAAAGTAAAAATGTTTAATCCTGCCAGACCTATCAAAAAATTAAAATACCGGGTCTGAAAATAACAAATTATAATTTTTCATAGAATAAAAAGAAAAGGACTAAAATATTTTGGTCCTTTTTTTGTTTTAATAGTAAAGATTACTATATGAAAAAATACACAGACGCAGTTAGCGAATTTCACAAAACATTTAAAGTAGAACAAAACGAATCACCTACTTTAATCTCAGAAGAGGATTGGATTCTTAGACATAAATTGATGAAGGAAGAGAACCAGGAATATATTGATGCTTGTGCAACAAATGACTTAGTAGAAGTTGCTGATGCATTAGGAGACCAACTTTACATTCTTTGTGGTACAATTCTAAAACACGGAATGCAACACAAGATTGAAGAAATTTTCGATGAAATACAAAAAAGTAATTTATCAAAATTAGACGAGCAAGGAAATCCTATATTTCGTGGTGATGGTAAAATATTAAAAGGAGTAAACTATTTCGAACCAAACATTAAAAATATTTTAGATGTATAAAGAACTATTAAAATTTTCAGAAGAAAATCCTATCAGAGTGACTATGTGCGAAAAGACTTCATTAAGTTATGCATATACCTTTAACGACAATTCAGTTATATACTATGAATTAGATGGCAATGTAGATGTTTACAATGATTTGATTTTACCTAACGCAAATGAGTACAATAATATTGATGATGCAATTCATTCAGAATCGGCAGTACACGATGAGAATCCGTATGATTTTTCTAATATTGATAACTCAGTATCTAAGGAAGTGTCGGCAAATAAGTTTATAAAAGCTATTTCTGCATTTAACAAATTCTACGATGAAAATAATATTCATAAAGAATATAGAGGTATTCACATAAAGGAGGGAAAAATGTTTGCTACAAATGCATTCGTTATGCGAATAGTGGAAACAACTGTATTTGATAAAGATATTAATATGGTCATAGATTTCAAACCAATTGTAGAGTATATGGACATTGATACTAATAAAATTAAAACAACAGGGAAATCTCTTTGGGATACTAAGAAAACTAAAAATGAAAATGTTAAACTATCTACTTATGCTAAAGATGGTGACGATGTTTTACATATAGAATACAAAGGACTTACTTTTATTAATCATAGTTTGTGTAAATCAGAATTAGACTTTTCGTTTATTGAAAATGCATCTAAAAATTTAGATTCCAGTATTAAAGTTCACAAGAAACAATTGTACAAAGCTGTTAATAATATACTCGGAACTTCTATCAAGGATTCTAACAAGGTTAAAAATGCATTAGTCTTTGAACAAGCTGATGGAAAAACATTATCAATTTATCCTTATATTAAATTTACAGAAGGAGTAGGCGACCACGTTGAATATGTAAATGCACAATCTAATGTAAAAAATAAGATGATAACAAACGGAGAAAATCTATTGAACATTTTAAAAAGTATTCCTGACGAAGTTGTGGAAATGAAATACAATAAAGAAAGTAGTATTTCAAAAATTTCATCAACTAAGTCTAAAGAAGATTACTATGCAATTTTCAATGTTTAGGGTATTAAATAGTTTAGATGAAAACAATAAGTAGTTATATAGTAGAAATAAAAAATTATCCTTTCTTGGACCCTAAGAAAAGAAATTCAATGAACGTTTTTGATGTAGATGACACACTTGTTATTACAGATTCAAAGATTAAAGTTCACGATACTAAGACAGGAGAAACTTTTGAACTTACACCACAAGAATTTAACGAATACAATTCGAAACCACATCACAAACAAGATTACAGTGATTTTGCATCTTTAGATATTTTAAAAGCTGGTAAGTTGATAGATTGGGTAGTCGATATTCTTAAAGGAACTTTGAAAAAAAGAAAAGCAGTGGGAATCATTACAGCAAGAGGAGACCAACAGTTAATAAAAGATTTCCTCTTGCATCATGGTATTAATATAAATAAAGATTTCATCTTTGCAATCAACGACCCAAAACACGGATTGAAAGGAACTATACCAGAAAAGAAAAAAGAAGCATTTACAAGATTGATTGATTTAGGATTTAACGATTTTAGATTTTTCGATGATTCAAAAGAAAATATAGACTTTGCAAAAGAATTGGCAAAGGAAAATCCGAATATAAAAATGGACGCAAAATATATCAAGCAGAAGTGGATTCCAAAATTATAATTTTTTTCATAAAATATTTCTCTCAAAAGTTGCATTTAACATAAAGATTGCGTATATTGTATCTATGATAATGACAGGGAAAGATAATAAAACAAAAAAAACTTTAAAAAAAAGTGAAAATACTTTGCTTAAAAGTTGCAATTGTCATTCTTTATGCGTATCTTGTATTTGTTGGTGAGGGTATCAACATTTAAACTTAATTCATTTATAACCTAAAAAAAGGAAAAAATTATGAGCGAAAAATTTAACAATTTCAAAGAAGAAGTACTTTCAAAGAGAATTGGAAGGAAACAAGTTTCACTTTCTGAAATCAGATTACTTACTGATTCGGCAATTGAAATCAATGGTTTAACATTGGCATTAGCGCCAGCAGGATTTACATCACTGTTGAAAATTGTAGGAATTTCTAAACAACTTAGAAAGAACCTTATTAAGCAGTATGGTGACTCTTTTGCCGACAACTTAGTATCTACATTAGGAAGAGCAATGGGTTCTTCTAAAGGTAACGTAACGTTGTTAATCGACATGCGTAAAAAAAGAGTTGTAAACATCGTTTCAAGTTCTGAAACTATGATTGCAAACGAAAGTTACTTGAACCAAGTCGAAAAAATAATTGACAAGTCTAACTTGGAAATTGATTCGATGGTCGTAAGAGATAACGGTGGTTTTACAGTTTCAACAGTAGGTGATAACTCAGAATGGGGACTTGCTGGCAAAATATCTTCTGAAAGTTTCAAGTTCGGTTTGAACTTTGATAACGACCCAGTAAAGGGAACAAGATTGATGCCTTACAACCAACGATTGGTTTGTACAAACGGAATGATTGGTCAAGGATTTGTTGGAGTTCATCAACTTATTAACACTAAAGATTCTTGGGATGCTTTTTACAGCAAAATAGGTGTTCTTGAAAAAGACAACTTTAGACCAATAGAATTTAGTTCAACTTTGAGTTCTGTTATGAGTGCCGATGCTTCGGTTTCTGAATTAACTCAAGCAAGAAACTTGATGAGAGCGAACTCTAAAGTAGGTGATTTAGAAATCGAAAGATTTGCACCGATTGATTCAACTCAAGATGCATACAAAAAGAAGGGTATTTTAGTCGATGAACTTAACAAAGACCAAAAACAAAATGCCAGAACTGATGTTTCGTATTGGGAATTGATTAACGGAATTACTGACTTTGCAAGTCATAACTACGGTCACGAAGTCTCTAATCCAGATACACTTCAAAGATTCGCTGGTAAGTTATTCGTTAAGAAGCCAGACCTTTCTAACTTAGTTCTTAGTCCTTTCTAATCTAAGTAGTGTGAATATTAAGATAAGGGGATTTTCCCCTTATTTTTCTTAAAATCAAGTCATTTTTCAATTAACTAAATTAAATAACAAAACAATTATACCCTATGGCAAATAAAAAGATTTTACACGTAGATATGGATGGCGTAGTTGCCGATTACCTAAACGCAGAATACAATAAATTATTCAAAGATTATAAAGAAGAAGGATTCTTTCGTGGATTACCAGAAATGGAAGGAATGAGAGATGCATTAACAAAGTTAGAACAAAAGTACGATATTTTTTTCTTGACAACTGCACCTTGGTCTTCTCCAAGAGCTTGGAAAGAAAAACGAGAATGGGTAGAAGATAAGTTCGGAGACCAATTCAAAAAGAAAATTATAATGACACATCGAAAAGATATGATTTACGGTGATTATTTAATTGATGATAGAACAGCAAACGGAGCTTCTCAATTCAAAGGTGAACATCTTCATTTTGGAACAAGTAAGTTTCCAGATTGGGCAAGTGTAGTAAAATATTTACTGTAAACTATCAATTAAATATAGTACAATCAAATCATCTACATAATCATGCAAGACTTAGAAACTCTAAAAAAAGAAAAACTAAAGTTAGAAGAAGTAATTGAAATTCTAATAATAGAAGGAACAACTAAAAAGTACATTGACCCATACGAAGAACAATTGTATAAAGTCAAAAATGCAATTCAAATTTATTCTATTACTAAACAAGAAAAAATAGAAAAATCTTGTAGTAGAGAAAACTGTAATTGTAGATGCAAAAATAAACAATAAATTTTAGTTTCACTTTAACAAAAAGTAAATGACAACAACTCTTTATAAAAGAAACAAAAACAATCAGAAAATACAAGTTTGGACAATTGAAGTTAATGGTGCTGGAAAGTACAGAACAATTGAAGGATATCACGATGGCAAAATCACTACAAATGATTGGACTAATTGTAAACCTAAAAATATAGGTAAGAAAAGTGAGACCACTGCATTTGAACAAGCAATCAAAGAATCAAAAGCAAAGATTGTTAAGAAACAAGAAAATGCATATACTGAAGACATTAAAGAAATTGATAATGTTGATATGTATTTTGAACCTATGTTAGCACACAAGTTCGACAAAGGAGATGTTATCAGTGAAACTGTATTGTCGCAACCTAAGTTAGATGGAATTAGAAATGTATGTAAGAAATCTGGAAACTTTACAAGGAAAGGAAAATCACAACCAGCAATTCCGCATATTTATGAATCTTTGAAATCTATCTTTGTAGAATATCCGGACTTAGTTATTGACGGTGAACTTTACAATCACGAATTAAGAGACGACTTCAATCAAATCACAAGTATAGCAAGGAAACAAAAACCTACTGCAGCCGATTTAGAAAACAGTAGAAAGAAAATTCAATTTCACGTTTATGATGTTTGTTTTGTAGATGCACCAGAAATACCTTTAGAATATAGAATAGCATTTATTGAAGATGTTCTATCAGAATTTGAATACATCGAAATAGTTGATACGCAAATTGTAGAAACACAGGAACGATTGGATGAACTATATGGTGAATATATCGGTGAAGGATTCGAAGGTCAAATGATTAGAACGGTGGATTCCGGTTATGACAATAAAAGAAGCAAGTCTTTATTGAAACGAAAAACTTTCTTTGATGAAGAATTTAAAATTGTTAGATTCGAAGAAGGTAAGGGAAACTGGGCTGGAAAAGCAAAGAAAGTTTATTGTGTAAAATCTGATGGTACAGAATTCAAAGCTGGCATCAAAGGAACTATGGAATATTGTGAAGACCTATTAGAAAATCAACAAAACTATATTGGTCTTGAAGGTACAGTAAGATTTCCTGAGTACACTAAAGATGAAAACGGCAATGACAATGTGCCAAGATTCGGAGTGTTCTATGGTGTAAGAGAACCCGGAGTGTAATAAAATAATACCTAAAATTAAACCTATCTGATGAAATATTTAGATAGGTTTTTTCATTTAATAGTAAAGAGAATACTACATGAATGAATATAAATTTCCGTATGAATGGACTTTAAAAGATGCCGTTTTCACAAAAGATAAAGGAACAGTTTTTAGTTGTTTTGCTTGTGGTGGTGGTTCTACTATGGGATATAAGTTAGCAGGATTTGATGTTTTAGGATGCAATGAGATTGACCCGAAAATGATTGAAGCTTACAGAGCAAACCATAAACCTAAATATAGTTTTTTAGAACCTATCCAGGATTTCAAAAGTAAAAAGGATTTACCAAAAGAACTTTTCAATTTAGATATCTTAGATGGTAGTCCACCTTGTAGTAGTTTTTCTATGGCCGGTTTAAGAGAAAAAGCGTGGGGTAAACAGAAAAAATTTAGAGAAGGACAAGCATTACAAATCCTGGATACTTTGTTTTTTGATTTTATTGACCTTGCAGAAAGATTACAACCTAAAGTAGTTATCGGAGAAAACGTAAAGGGATTGTTATTAGGTAATGCAAAAGAATATGTAGAAAAGATTTACAAAGCATTCGACAAGGCCGGTTTTATTTGTCAACATTTTTTATTAAAGGGTTCTGACATGGGTGTACCTCAAGGAAGAGAACGAGTTTTCTTTGTGTGTCTTAGAAAAGATTTAGCAAATCAATTTATCAAAACAAATAATCTATTTGAACAAAAACCTTATCTAAATTTAGATTTCAACGAAACACCTATTCTTTCTAAAGAAGTTGTTACTAAAGGAAATCCAATAAGTAATAAAACAAGTTACCTTGAATCTAGATATGGTGATATCTTGTTTAATCCGGATAAAGTTTTCAATACGATATGCACAAGAAATAGATATTTCTATGACCTAAAACATTACGTTTCAAACGAAACATATTTGAAAGCTGGAACTTATCCTATGGATTATGATTTTGTAAAAACGCAACCTTTATACTTAACAGGAATGTCTGTACCTCCTGTAATGACTGCACAAGTTGTAAGTAGAGTTTATGAACAATGGTTATCAAAAATATAATATGAAAGAACATAAATATAAATACGATTGGAATTTAAAAGATGCTGTTTTCACAAAAGATAGAGGTTCTGTATTTTCTTGCTTTGCTTGTGGGGGTGGTAGTACTATGGGATATAAACTTTCTGGTTTCGATGTTTTAGGATGTAACGAAATAGACCCAAGAATGATTGAAGCTTACAGGAAAAATCATAAACCGAAATATAGTTTCTTAGAATCAATTACAACTTTCAAAGACCGCAAAGATTTACCTGAGGACCTATACAATTTAGATATCTTGGATGGGTCACCACCTTGTAGTAGTTTTTCTATGGCAGGTCTTAGAGAAGAAGCTTGGGGAAAGCAAAAGAAATTTAGAGAAGGTCAATCTTTACAAGTCTTAGATACTTTATTTTTCGATTTCATTGATTTAGCAAAAGAACTACAACCTAAAGTAGTGGTTGCTGAAAATGTCAAAGGATTATTGATGGGTAATGCAAAAGAATATGTAGAAAAGATTTACAAAGCATTTGATGAAGCCGGATATTATTGTCAACATTTTCTTTTGAATAGTTCTAAGATGTCTGTTCCACAAAGAAGAGAACGAGTTTTCTTTATCTCTCTTAGAAAAGATTTAGCAAAACCTTTTATGAAACAAAAAGATTTGTTCAATAATAAACCTAAGATTAATTTAGATTTTAACGAACCGGCAATTCTCTTTGAAGAAATATATGATGGATTAGGAAAACCTATTACTGAATATAAGATGAAAGCATTTGAATGTAGGCAACCTAATGATAATGGGATTGCTGATAGTAAACGACACGCTGGAATGAAAGTTTCTGATTACAATTGTGTCTATGTTAAACACGATAAAGTAATGCCAACAATTACAGGAAAAGCTGAACACGCAATGTTGTTGTATAACGAACCTATAAAACCAAGTAATACGGAACTGAGAAAAGGTGGAACTTATCCTATGGATTATGAATTTAGTAATATTGGATATTTGATTGGAATGTCTGTACCTCCTGTTATGACAGCACAAATTGCTGATAGGATTTATGACCAATGGTTAAACAAAATAAAATAGAATTATGAATGTATTGAGTTTATTTGATGGTATGAGTTGTGGACAAATTGCCTTAAACAAATTAGGAATAAAGTACGATAAATATTTTGCAAGTGAAATAGATAAGTATCCTATTCAAGTAACGCAAAGTAATTATCCTGATACTATTCAATTAGGTGATGTAAAAAATATTAAAGGGATTGATTTACCTAAAATTGATTTGATGTTTGGTGGAAGTCCCTGTCAAGGTTTCAGTAAAGAAGGTAAACAATTAAACTTTGAAGACCCAAGAAGTAAATTATTTTTTGAATTTGTCAGGATACTTAAAGAAGTAAAACCTAAATATTTTCTTCTTGAAAATGTTAAGATGAACAAAGAAAGTCAAAACATAATATCTAAATATTTAGGAGTTGAACCAGTACTAATAAATTCAAATATACTTTCTGCACAAAACAGACCACGTTTATATTGGACCAATATTCCTTTTGAATTGAATACAGAAAAGAAAGATTCTTTTAAATTTAGAAATATAGTTCAAAAAGATGTTGATGAAAAATACAACCTTGACCTAAATAAATTGACCGAAAAATTCATTAAAGATAATATAGGGTTAAGGAATACAACATTTACCGAAAAAAGAACTGAAGAAGCAAAACGATTAAGAAAGGAACATTTTTTGAAATACGGAAAAGACTATACACCTCGAAGAGCAAAAGAACTTTTTCCAAGAACCGATGATAAATCTAATTGTTTAACAGCCACATTTTCAAGTAAAGAACATTTAGTTATTGATAGTAACGGAACATTTAGAAAACTAACACCGATAGAATTTGAAAGATTACAAACGATTCCTGACAATTATACTAATTTTGTTTCGGACAATCAAAGATATAGAATGATAGGTAATGGCTGGACCGTTGATGTTATTGCAAACATATTTAAAAATATAAAGTAGAATGCATAAATATAATTACGATTGGAATTTAGAAAATATAAACTTTACAAAAGACCAAGGCAATGTTTTCAGTTGCTTTGCTTGTGGAGGTGGTTCTACTATGGGATACAAGTTAGCAGGATTTAATGTTTTAGGGTGTAACGAAATAGACCCGAAAATGATTAGTGCATATCGTAAGAATCATAAACCTAAATATAGTTTTTTAGAACCTATCCAGGATTTTAAACTAAGAAAAGATTTGCCCGAAGAATTGTACAACCTTGATATTCTTGATGGGTCACCACCTTGTAGTAGTTTTAGTCTTTCTGGCAACAGAGGAAAGGACTGGGGAAAGCAAAAGAAATTTAGAGAAGGACAAGCTCTTCAAGTTCTTGATACCTTGTTTTTCGATTTCATTGACCTTGCTGAAGAATTACAACCTAAAGTAGTAGTATCTGAAAATGTCAAAGGATTGTTACTAGGAGATGCAAAAGATTATGTTGAAAAGATTTACAAGGCATTTGATAAAGCCGGTTACTATTGTCAACATAAATTATTAAATGCAAAAACAATGGGTGTTCCTCAGAATAGAGAACGAGTATTTTTTGTATGTCTTAGAAAAGACCTTGCCAATAAATTGTTAAATCAAAAAGATTTGTTCAATGTTAAACCAGATATCAATTTAGATTTTAACGAAACAAATATTCTTTGGCAAGATATAATTGATGAAGACGATAACAATATGGATTTATCACCATTAGATGCTGACCTTTGGGACAAAAAAAGACCTGGAGATACAGACCTATCTGATATAAGTATAAGAGAAAGAAATATCTTATCAAGATTCAATGCAAAGTTTTTATACAAACATAAATGTGCGAACACTATTACTGGTGGAGAGCAATGCGTTCTGTATGACAAAAAAAGAAAACGAAATCACAAAGAACTTATTCAATGTTCAAGTTTTCCAAGTGATTATGACTTTGAAAAAAACAAACCAAGTTATATGATGGGCATGTCTGTACCTCCAGTAATGATTGCACAAATAGTTGATAGAATTAATAAATTTTGGTTAAGAAAGTTGCTCTAAAAGTTGCAATTGTCAAAATTTATTCGTATATTATAAGAGTCAGTTGAGGTGTGTTATCGAGATTGACACTAAAAATAATTATTGACTTTTAAAAACTAAAAACGATGAAAGATTTAAAACTTGAAAGGTATTTGCGAGAATACGGTGACCCTGATGTGGTCGCAACACTTGAAATTGAACTTTATGTTAGAAAAGATGCTGGTGAAAACAGGGTGATTGAATTACCTTTAAGTTCAGAAAGTTCTGATATTACATTCAAAGAATTAGAAGATAGTGTATCAGAATACTACAAAGAAAAATACGATACTAAAGAAGTATATGGATTTGATTACAAAATTATAGAAAAATAAAAATAAAAGTTATGAAAAGTGATAATAAAAATATACAACAAGCTCCTAAAGAATTGATTCCAGCTAATAGAACTTTTTTAATTGAAGAGGAGGACATGTGTGTTCATATCATAAAAACCGGATTCAGTCAAAGAAAAAATTATCTAGTTGTTTTTGAAGATGCATATCAACAAAGATTAGGAGAAACTGAAATGATGTCAGAATTAGATATCAAAAAACAATTCGGAATAATACTGTAAACTTTATAGAACAATGGAAGACAAGGAAAATATAAAAGAACTATTAATTAAGTTTTGTATAGTAACAAACTTTGGTGCTTGTGATGTAGAAAAATGGGTCAAAGAAAATGGCGTAAAAAGAAAACATAGAGATACTGTAATTGATATTGAATATTTAGTAGAAATGTTTTTGTTGCAACACGAACTTGATTTGACAAATGGTAAATTAAAATCATTAGAGCGAAAATAAGTAATTCAAAAGTTGCAATTGTCAATTTAATTCGGTATCTTATATTTGTTGATGATAGTCATCGACATATTGTTTAACTTTTAAAATACTAACAATGAATACAGACGAAAAATTATTATTAGAAACATTTATTAATCTGGCATTTTCCGATTCAACTTCTGTTCTTGCTGAATGTCTTCGAGAAATCGAAATTTGGGAAGGAGGTTGGGTTTCAAAAAATCCTTTAGATGGTTACTTTGAAGTAAGTGCTGATAATGGAATCTTAGAATTGTCACCAGATTTAGAACCTATAAAATAAAAAGATATGAGTGAAGAAAAAACAAGTAGTACTGGAGTAGGATTAGGCACAGTACTTTTTTTAATATTTCTAGTCCTAAAATTAACTGATAAAATTGACTGGTCATGGTGGTGGATTACTTCTCCATTATGGATACCACTTTCATTAGGTATTTTAATTGGTGGTTTTATTATATTTTTAAAAGCAATAGTTGATAGACATTAAAGCAACGGATAGAGTAATTTATAAAGAACAAGAAGCCGTTATTATTTGGGTGGCTTCCTTGTTTTACTATGACATTTTATTATTGAAAGATATAGAAATGGTCAGTAGGGTTCACGTATCCGAATTAACTAAAATTGAAAAATAAGATATGCCAGAATTAGCAGAACTTAGACTTACAGCAGACTATGTTAATAAAGTTACTAAAGATTTAGAATTTAATAATATAGTTAAGAATCCAGTTCACAAAGGTTTGGATTTAGAAACGCCTTTTGACACTTTTAAAATTTCTGCAAAAAGTAGAGGTAAAGAATTGTTACTTACTTTAAGTAGTGGCAAGGAAAAAAAGTTGATAATAATGTCTATGGGAATGAGTGGATTTTTTAAGTTCACAGCAGACCACGAAAAACATAAACATTCACATCTTATGTTTGAAAGTAATTCTGGAACACTTTCTTTTGTAGATGTAAGACGATTTGGAAAATGGAAATGGCAAAAGGATTGGTCAGAAAACAGAGGACCAGACCCAACAACTGAATACAATTCTTTTGTATCAAACATCAAAGATAATTTGAATAGGGCTGCATTCAATCATCCTATACATGTTGCACTGATGAATCAAAAATATTTCAACGGTATAGGTAATTATTTGAGAGCCGAAATATTACATAGATTACCTGAAGTAAATCCATTTGAAAGTGCAAGAGAAACATTAAATAAAGAACCTAAAATTTTTGAACTTTGTAAAAATATTCCATTGCAAGCATATTACTTAGGTGGTGGTCAACTCAAAGATTGGGAAAATCCATTTGATGAAAAACCTGACGGTATGTATAGATTTATTAGATGTTATGGTAATTCAAATATGAGTAGGATAAAAGATAAGAATGGTAGAATGTTTTGGTTTCATCCTAAGTGGAACAGAATTTAGAATAGTATTATGAAAAAGGAATCTCGCATTAAAAAAATGTTAAAGAAGTCTCAAAGAGAACAGAGAAAAGAACAAGGGTTTTTTGATGGTAGGTTTATGCCAAGAATTGAAGCTCCTAAAAAACGATATTCCAGAAAGAAAAAACATTCGAAATTAATTGAATAATATGGCGGTTCTGTGGCAAAACTACGGAACTAATTGCTTATATTGTAATAGATGGTGAGGGTAGTACCTTTATCACGTTTAACTAAAAACTTTTAAAATGAGAAAGATTACACAAGAATCAATTGCAGCGTTTAATTCAAACGAAACATTTTCAAAATCAAACACAGCAGTTTCAGTTACCGATACTACAACGGTTTTGTTACTACACGGAAACTCTATTGCATTTAAAGATAGAACAACAGGAAAGGTAAAAATCACACATTGTGGTTGGGACACACCTACAACAAAAGAAAGACTAAATGCGATTGATGGGGTGTCTATACAACAAAGACAATTTCAATGGTATCTTAATGATGAACTTTGGCATGGAGAATTAATTCAAATCTAAAAGTTCTATAAAAATTAAAATTTAAAGGCAATCGTTTGGTTGCCTTTTTTGATTAAATACTAAAAGAAAAGAAATCACTATGAAAGGATTAAATGAATTTTTAAATGAATCTGAATTATCGGAATCTAAAAGAGAAATAGGAAAATACTATAATGCCGCCAGAAAAGCAAGAGCTACTGATTTAACACAAGTGGATTCCGACTATCATAACTTAGTAAAATTAAGTGGCACTAAACAAAACGACACAAGAAACAATGTTGGTGCATCATTTAACTTTGTAGGTGCAGACGGAGACTGGGTAGAAATATACTATGACGAAAAACAAGAAAAGGTTTTGATGGCAAAAAATGATGGTATAGTTAATACAAACTTTCATACTAAAGGTAGCATTTCTATTGAAGATATGTTAAAGTTAATATAATCATTTCACATAAAATATATTCTGTTTTTTGAGTATTAAATAAGAGAAACCCCCATATAATGATAGATTATGCACACTATGATGAATTTTTAGAATCTGTATTAGAGATTGCAAAAATAGAGTACGAAATTTCAAAAGAAGAAATAGATTACAACGAAGAACACTTTTTACAATGCTATCAAGAAGGAACCAGTGCAGGACATGCCGTTTTTCTTTTGTCAAGTACTTGTTTATAAAATATAAAATAAACTACTATGAATCATTGGACCGCACAATATTTGATAGACGAAAAAATGTTCTACTTGGTTGAACACGGAATAGATGGTGTAGAAGGAGAACATTTTTTTGAACATTATGATGATTACAAAGAAGGTGTTATTGCAATGGCCTTACTTAGTAAAGAAAAAAAATTACCTTTTGATATTTCATTTAGAGATACTTTTTGTTTAGTATCTGATATTAATATAAATACCTTATAAAAAATAGATTATGAAAAATGTAAACCTTACCATATTCAAAGATGGTGAAAATATTTTTAATTACGTTTCTGACATAGTTCCTAGTGTTGGGGATTTCGTAGAAATTCCTGTTGAATATAGTGTACATTTAGGACAAGACAGATTCGAAAGTAAAAAATCTAAATTGCCTGGAAAGTTTTGTGTTGTTGAAAGAACATTTACTTGTATCAAAAATCAAGTTGCACTATCTGTGGTCTCTGACGAATCAAAAGAATTTTTACTTTAGTCATGAAACAAATTACATTTGAAAAGGATTTAGAATCTGAGTGGTATGTAGTTTTACCTACTTGGCCTTTTGATAAAGATAAGTTAAAAGTAGATGATGCTGCAAGTGTTTTTTGTGATATTCTGGCAAAGGACAAAAACAAAGTAACTGTAAACATTGATGAAGAACCATTTGAAGGATACAATTATAATTTAACTTTTGTGCATCACGATGGTGGAGGTGGAGATTATCATTTCAATTGTGGCTGTTACGATTATCCAGTTTGGTTAGGAAACAAATTCGAATTTATTTTTGGTCATTTACCTGACAATGTTTATCTATAAATAATTTGAAATCAATTGCTCTAAAAGTTGCAATTGTCAATCTTTATGTGTATATTGTAATTGTTGGTGAGGTCATCAACTTATTGTTTAACTAAAAACTATTACAATGGATTACAAAGAAGAAAAACAAATTACTGAAGAATACAAAGAGTTGTATTCTGAACCACTACAAAAATTAAAAGATAGTGTAAAACAAATTTTCCCAAATGCAAAGTTTTCTGCTGAAGTCTATCAAGGTTTCGGAAGTCCTACTTTATCAACAAGTTTTTATTTGATATCGGAAAGAGAAGACCAATCTCATAACATTGTAGATAACGACCCAGTTGTTACAAAGTTCATTGCACATTTACCGAAAGTTCATCCTACTAAAGATATCAAGTTCAAATTAGAACTACTACGAGGTGGATTATACTTAGAACCATCAGAAGGTTCTTACCTTGCAATGGAAAGATTGAGAATACCTTTCAGAAAAAGTACCGGAACTATTGACAAACAAGTTGATAAGTTAGTTAAGTACTTCAAAGGTGTAGGGAAAACTATTCTTGAAAACAAGGATAGTATTTACAAAAAAGACATCAAAGATAAGTATTTAGAAATTTCAATTTAATTTTAAAAAAAATTCACTTTAATAAAATATTTTAGTGAATTTTTGTATTACATATATAAGAAAAAGAAAAAGACGTTCTTAGAAATATTGAAAAAATAAGAACCCAAGTTGCCGGGTTCTTTCTCAAAAGTATAGTTTTTTAAACGAGTTGAACTATGCATCTCTAAAAGAGATATAGGCAAAACATTGGTAATTCAGTACCCTATGTAGTTAGGGGAGCAGGTTACACTATAATGGATAGGACATTGCTTCGACAGAAGTTTAAAACTATCAGTGTTGAAAACAAAGAGGTATTGCTGTTCGGAATATCGTGGTTGTTTTTAAAGTTAGGGATTTGAGTGATTATCCTAGTAAAACGAAAATGTTACAAACCTCTAAAAAGGTTCTGGACAAACAGTTAATTCAATTTAATTGTAAACACTTATGGTATGCATTGAAGTGCCTAATCATTTGTTAGAAATAGCAAGTGGTCCCGAAAGGGGTAGATGAATGACAATTCCAGTTGTTTGAAGTTTACACTTAAAGATTTAGTACAGGCATGTACGTGAATCTGATAGTAGAAAATGTATATCTTATTCTGTTACGGTACAGTCCAAAACCGTAGGGCAAATTGATTGAAGGTTCTTAACAGACCGTGTGCTAACTATTCCAAAAAAACGAATAGGTCAATCAAATTTTATAACCGAGTAGTGCTAGGTTTTATTTTTAAATTTCTTAATACAAATTTCACATAGATGAATATTACACAAGAAGCTGCAGAACAATCTTCAAAATCTGTAAAATTAAAATCAACAAGTTTTCAACTTCCAAAAGTAGTCGGTTCTTATGACTTAGGTGGTGCTAGGTTTGGTCTTACAAAAAAACCTAATAAGTTTAATAGATTGATGGTAAAAATATTTTTAGGTTGGACCTGGAAAGATTAAAATAATTCAAATTATATTAAAGGAATGCTTGCAAAAGTGTTCCTTTTTTCGTATATTACTAATCTAAAAGAGATACTATGAATTTAGGATACGCATGTTTGAATATGACCCTTGCAAAAGACAAGATTACATCTAACAGGGGCATGATTAAAAGAACCTTTATTGCAAAAGGTTTACCTTATTGTTCTGAGCTTGCTTTGCAAAATGCCAGAGACCTTTTCAAAATAGTTCAATGGAACACAAGAAACAAAATCAAAGTTTTCAGAATGACTTCGAATATGTTTCCGTGGATGTCCGAATACGAATTGACCGATTTACAAGATTGGCCAAAGATTGAAAACATTCTAAAGGCAATAGGTAAACATGCAAATGAAAATGATGTTCGTTTATCTTTTCATCCAGGACCGTTCAATATTCTTTGTTCACCAAAAAAAGAAGTTGTTGAAAAGACTATCAAAGAACTTGACCAACATAGTTTCATTCTTGATACTATGGGATTAGAAGTTTCAAGAAAGCACAAAGTCAATATCCATATCGGAGGTGCATATGGCGACAAAGATTCTGCAATGGATAGATGGATTGACAATTTCAAAAGACTATCTGACAGTACTAAAAAAAGATTGACTATTGAAAATGATGATAAAGTTTCAATGTATGCAGTAGAAGATTTGCTTTATGTTTCTAAAAAAACAAATGTTCCTATTGTATTCGATTTTCATCATTACGATTGTCATCCTGGAATATTGACAAAAGAACAAGCATTGAAAAGTGCATTAGAAACTTGGCCAAAAGATATTATTCCAATGACACATTACAGTTCATCAAGAAAGATATACGAAGATTCTACTGTAAAGAATGTTGCACATGCAGATTACTTGTATGAGCCAATTCCTTTCACAGACAAATATGTTTTTGATGTAGTCTTAGAAACTAAAGCAAAGGAACTTGCAAGAATTAAATACCTTAAAGAATTTACATTACATGAAACCACTTAACGAATTTTTAAACGAAGCAAAACAATCTATTCCAGATTTCAAAATGGGTGTAGAAATTATAGATTTTCTTGATGAAATACCAGCATTAAAGAAATTTAGAAACGATGTTGCACAATACGATGATACCTACTTTACTATTCCAGTAAAAGATTGGAATAAAAACGTAGGTTGGAGTGTAAAAGAAGTAGATGCAATCAATGACAAATTAGACAAATACGAAGGTAGTATTAGCCACTTTGGAAACATTGTTTACGTAACGGGCCCAGCATAAAAACTAAAATAAAAATGATATGAAAAATTTAAACGAATTTGAAAAAGTAAACGAAGCAAAAAACAAAATCAGAATTATCAACACTAAAATCATAGATGATATAACTAAAATATTGAAAAGTTATGTTATTGATGAGGTCGGGTCAAATGAACCTTACATTCCGGAAGATTCTATTGAAGAACTTGCTACAGAAATAGCAAAACTAAAATAAAAATGATATGAAACCATTATCAACATTTAAAATGTCGCAAGAACTCGAATATCATTTGAACAATGGTATTGGAATTTCTGAATGTGTATTTATGTACGGGTCTGAAAAGTTTTGTGATTTGATTATTGAAGTCAGAGAACTTTACAATGGTGGTAAACTACTTTTAGAAGGTAGAGATAAAGCAATTGCATCTTTGAAAACCGGAGAGAAAGCAATCTACGATGGCAAAGAAGTTAAACTACATTTACCTGACTACGACAAAACGGCTGGAAAGAAACTTAGAGTATATTTAGATTCTGGAAAGAAAGATGAAAAGACCGGATTACCGAAAGCAAACATTGTTAGATTCGGAGACCCGAATTTATCAATAAAGAATTACGACAAGAAAGCTGCAGACAGTTTTCAAGCAAGAATGAATTGTGATGCTAAATCCGATATAAAGGCATCAGGATTTTGGAGTTGTAATGTTCACTTGTTTGCAAAACACTTAGGATTGAAATCGGATTATCCCTGGTGATTAAATATTAAAATAGACTATACCAATATGAAAGACTTAAAATATTTTAAGTCTTTTTTTGTTTTAATATGTAAGAAATAAATAAAACATTTAAGTTGAAATTACCATATAAACAATTAAAAATAGGAAATACAATTTTTAGACTTTTCTACAAGAAGGAAGATAGAAATTTATATTACAAATGGCATACAGATGAAAGTTCTAGACACGTTTGGTTCTTACCTTTCGGCAAATGGCAAATTCAATTTGACGATGACTTGCCAGAAAAAATAAATCCTAAAGGAATCTATTGGATACCTAAAGGTTTGTATCATAGACTAATTAGAAAATCTGGAATGTTGTTATGTATCATTAACGAAATGGATTAAACTACATATATTATGATAAGAATACTCTTAACAATATTAGTACTTGCAACTTCTATAATTAAAGGACAAACAACGAACATCACCAGTAATACTACTTGGGGAACATATGTTAATGCTAGTGGTGCAACAATTAATATAGACGATGGTGTTGAATTGACTTTGACTGGTAACTTAACGAACTCAGGAACCATTAATCTTTTTGGATGCAATGCAAAACTAACTATTGCCGGAGCGTTAATGGGCAATTATAATTCTATTGACATAAATAGGTATTGTGATGTTTGTAGCGATATCAATAATTTATCTCAAGGATATACTTATAGTAATGGCTATTTAAGTGTAGGTAATTTATCCTATGTCGATGTTAAATGTCAAGTACCTTTACCAGTCGAATTGATTTCATATACTTGTAACAAGAAAGAAATACGTTGGTCTACCGGGTCAGAAATTAATAGCGATTATTTTACTATACTTTATTCAGAAAACGGAATAGACTTTGTATCAATAACTAATATTGCGGCACAAGGTAACAGCTTTGAAGTTGTCAAATATTCCTATTCTATTACAAAGAAAGGATATTATAAATTAACACAAACAGATTACGATGGAACCACTGAAAAATTTGATATTAAGTTTTGTGGTCCAGACAACGGTGAAATAAACTTAGTAGCTCGATATGACCTTCTTGGTCAAGCTATACAAGATTCATACAGGGGAATAGTAATTGAAGTTTATTCTGATGGAAGTACTAAAAGAATATATAAAAATAATTGAAATCTTATTCAAAGAAAGTTGCAATTGTCAAATAATAGTCGTATATTGCCTTTATTGATATGAACAACTAAACTTATATGACTATGAAAACAAACTATATTCTAAATATTTCTGCAGAAGAAATACAAAATAGGATGGATGCTAAACTTACTGAAGAGGATTTACTTAATATAATATCGTCCAGTTTAGATAGGATGGAATTGATACTAGACAAGATGGAAGTTCTTGTAGATTCTAAAAAATCAACACAAAAATCTTGTGTAGATGTTTTGGCTACTATGGTAAGTGGTATAGAATCTGACTTAGGAAGATACTATACAGAATTAACAAAAAGAGGATTTGATTTAAAATAAGACAGCAACCTATAAATAATAAACATATGATTAAATTTATCAAAGATAAGATTTGGATGGCAGGAATGTTTGTAATGCTTTTCATTATGAACATTATAGATTTTTTTACTAAAAAACAATAACTATGAGTAGGTATATAAAAAAGATAGGAAAAGAAAAAGATGTAGTTTACGGATTCGATAAAGCCGAAGGATATTTCTTTCAGCTATTTGTAGGTGTAGAAGATGATGAAAGAATACCAATTGATGAATCATCTCTATTTACTAAAATGTCCAATGCAAAAATGATGGAACTTATGCAAGAATATGGTGTTTCAGAAACTCACATTTCTTCAGTTGCATTAGATTTACCATTTTAAATAAATACTTTATGAAAAGAAAATTAACCTTTTTAGATTTCACATCAATAATGGCATTTGGATTTGCACTGTTAGATGTTGTAATGTTTTCACTATATGACTATTCACCACCATTTGCATTGAAATATTCTATTTCATTCTTATGTCTTAACTTAATGATAAATCAATTAAAATCTTAATACTAAAAACTATGAGCAAAAAACCAATACGTACCTACTTTCAAGCAAAGGATGGTATTACTTTAGACAATCCACAAAATTCCTTTCACGAATTTATTGACAAAAAAGAAATTGACATCAATAACTTAGAGTTAGATTTGCAAATTGCAAAATATCCAGATGCAAAATTACATCAAATAGTAAGTTTCATAAAATCGGGAATTCGCATATTAGGTTATGCATTTATACCTTTCAACTTAACAGTTGCATGTGTCATTCTTGTAATCAGCGAACTTATAGGAATATACGAAGAATTAGTTTAACATTTTAACTTATGAAAGAACCTAAGTATAATTACGAATGGACCATAAAGGATGCAACCTTTACAAAAGATAAAGGAAAAGTATTTTCTTGTTTTGCTTGTGGAGGTGGTTCTACTATGGGATACAAGTTGTCCGGATTTGATGTTTTGGGGTGTAACGAAATAGACCCCAAAATGATTGAATCTTATAGAGCAAACCATAAACCTAAATACAGTTTCTTAGAACCTATCCAGGATTTTAAGCAACGAAAGGATTTACCAGAAGATTTATACAACTTAGATATACTTGATGGGTCACCACCTTGTAGTAGTTTTTCTATGTCAGGATTAAGAGAAAAGGCATGGGGAAAGCAAAAGAAATTTAGAGAAGGTCAATCCTTGCAAGTTCTTGATACACTATTTTTTGATTTTATTGACCTTGCAGAAAGATTGCAACCTAAAGTTGTAGTTGCTGAAAATGTCAAAGGATTATTAATGGGGAATGCAAAAGAATATGTTGAAAAGATTTACAAAGCATTCGACAAGGCCGGTTTTATTTGTCAACATTTTTTATTGAATAGTTCCAGGATGGAAGTTCCACAAAGAAGAGAAAGAGTTTTCTTTATTTGTCTTAGAAAAGATTTAGCAAAATCCTTTACGCATCAAAAAGATATGTTTACAGTTAGTCCAAAACTTTCTTTGAACTTTAATTGCAAAGAAATACCTTTCAAAGAAATTGAAGATGCTTCTGATTTGACTATAAAAGATAATACTAAAATTTCTACGTTTTGGGATTTAGTAGATGTCGGACAACAGTTTTCTAGGGCACATCCAAAAGGTAGTTTTTTTAATGATAATAAAACAGACCCAGATAAACCAATAACAACAATCACTGCCGATACTGGACACGGAAGTTGGCATTATTCTATTAAAAGGAGATTAAACGATTTAGAAATAATACGAGCTGGTACATATCCTTTAGATTATAATTTTTGTAGGAATAGACCAAAATATTTAATAGGTATGAGTGTGCCTCCTGTTATGACAGCACAAATTGCAGATAAAATTTACGACCAATGGTTATCAAAAATACAATGTTGATAAGTATAAAATATTCTCTTAATAATTATACTTTAATAGATGTGAGGATTATTTATTAAATATATGTAATGTAGATATCGCATTAACGATTTACACAGAAAGAAATAATTATTAATTATGAGCATAGTAGTATTGAAAACACACGGAAAAGGAAATGGAAGGGCAAGTTTTGTATCAGTAAAACTTTTTGATACCGAAGAAAAAGCAAACGAATGGTGCAAAAATAATACGAGTTTAGAAGATACAGGACCAAATGAAAATTGGACATTTGCTGAAATAGTAGAACCCGAAGTTACATACGAACCTTGGTATTCTGAAAACATTCAATTAAACAAACCACAAAAAACCGAATAGACTTTGAATTTTAAAAACATAAAAATACTTATGTGCATATTGATACTAACCTTAGTTAGTTGTGTATCAAATAAAAAAAATTGCAAAACGACTTGGTGGAAATCGAAATCAAATTCGTTCTATAAAAAAGAACAGAAACATGCAAGTATAAAATATCAGTTGCATAGAAAAGTTGAAAAGAAAAAACATAAATGTAGAAAATAAGTATCCTGAAAGTTGCAATTGTCGCTGGGATTGCGTATCTTGTCTTTGTTGGTGAGGTCATCAACATTGTTTAACTTAAAATACTACAAAATGAAAAAAGAAAAAGGATTGCCAGTTTCGATTTATAAATTTCCATTAGGAGAATGTACAAATAGCGGATTGAGTTCCAAATTTGATTCACTACTTTTAGTAGGTGATGGAATAGAAAACGGACCATTTGAAACTTCGGATGCAAAGGATTACTTGGTTTGTGAATACAGAGAACGTTCAGATGACTTTATTGCAACCCCTAAATCCATAAAGGATTCTGGAAAATGGGCAATGTTCGGAGGAAACTTTGCATACACAAGCGATTCAAGATTTCCAACTAGTTCTCCTATTAAAATATTTGATAGAATAGAAGGGTAGTTAAAATAACAAAGTCGCATTGGAGTTAGAACCACAGTAAAAACATCTATAAGGCAGAGAGGAACTGCCATATGTTTAACTATGCATTTAAAACCTACCGTCTTCGGTGGGTTTTTGTTTTACCTACGATTAAATAATATAAAGTCATCAAATGTTATGGGCAAAATAAAATTACTTAAAGGAAACAATTCTATATCAATAGATAGAATCACTATAAACGAAAACTTTGAACATCTACATACAGAAGTTGATACTGTAAAAAGTACAATTACGAATAAGAATGTAGAAACGGTTTCTGGAAAAGTAGATAATCAATCAACAGTTCCGGGGGTTACTTTAACTCAAGCATTAGAAAGTTTGAAAAATACCTTTGGTGCAACAGGAGCAACCGGAGTAACTACAAATTCTCTGTATTCAAATTCGGGAGCAACCCCAAATAGTGCAATTGCAGTAACGATTACTGATACCTTAACTTTTACTGGTGGTAGTTTAGTACTTGCAAGTACAAACATAAATATACCAAACTTACCAACTACCTCAACGGGTTTAAGTTCAGGTGATATTTACAACGATGGTGGAACCTTAAAAATAGTTTAATAGTTAAAACATAACTATGAAAAAGTTATCAGTAAAACAAAGAATATTATATATGTTTACTTCTACTTATGGTAGACTTCAAATTGCTGGTATCTTTTTATTTCTCGGTAGTATATTTGGAACTGAAGGTATAATAGAAATACAAAATCAAAAAACCTTTTGGGATTGCATTATGTACATAGGAACATCTACTTTAATTTCTTATTTTTTATATGGAATATATTGGGCAATTCGAAATACTATAAAAGACATGAAGAAATAATTTGAAAATACTTTGCTTAAAAGTTGCAATTGTCGCTGGGATTGTGTATATTGTATATAGTTGGTGAGGGTAGTACCTTTATCACGTTTAACTTTTAAAACTACAAAAAATGGCAACAGGAAATTTTTACAACGAAAACGCTTCAAAGATTTTTGCTTCAGCATGTGAAGAAGAATTTGACTATGAAGATTTAATTAGTAACGTAGAATACGGAATTGAAGCTCTTGGTAAATTAAGTTGGAGTTCTGGAAAAGCTGGCGAGTACCTTGGTGACAGTTCAAAGATATTAGAATATTCTTTATTTGATTCTTATGCATATGCCGATGGAACTTCGATTGAATGTGTTATTCATCCAGTCGCTCGTTCAGGATATTACAGCGGAGTTAACCTTGATTGGATTTGTGAATACTACATTGACGGTCACGAAGTCGAAAGTGATGAATGCATAAAAGATTACTTGACTTACTACGAAGATTATACAGAACTTAAAGCCCTTAAAACAAGTGTTACAAGATTCAAAAGACTAGACAAAATCAAAGAAAAATTGACAGACAAATTAGAAAAGATTTATCTTGACTATACAACACCTTTAGTTGTGACCGCAAGATTTTCTAATGGTGAAACAATGTATGCAGAAGCATAATAACCTAAAAACAACAACACACAATAACCTAAAATAAAAATATATGAAAACAATTGAAATTAATGGGGTTTTATATAACCTCACACCGGCAAACGAAACGCGTCCGGTCAATGAAGTACAAATTACGAATACGTTCTACTATGGAGCTTGTAGTGATGATGGCAAATTTGAATTTTGTGTTCTACTGAATGATGAAAATAAAATTTGGGAAGATACACAATCAATAACATATTTACCTAATACAGACAAACAAGAAATATGGGACAACGTAGATTATTTGAAAGATATACTAAGTGGTAAAAATAAAAATCATTATGATGAATTATCCGATAGTGAATTTGAAATACTTACAAATTTATTAAAAGAAGTTAGAAAAAAAGGTTGGATTTAAAAACAAAAATTATGAAAGAAGATTTAAAAGAATATTTCGGTTATTTAGAAACATTAAGAGATTCAGGAGTTACTAATATGTTTGGTGCTGCACCTTATTTAGAGACCGCATTTGGTTTAAGTAGAAAGGAAGCAAGAGAGGTTTTAGCAATTTGGATGAAAAGTTTTTCTGAATAATATGGCGGTTCTGTGGCAAAACTACGGAACTAATTGCGTACCTTTATTTTGTTGGTGAGGTCATCAACAGATTGTTTAACTTAAAATTACTAAAGATGAGAAGTAAAAAAAATGTAGGAGTTTTGGAAATGATAGATTATGCAAATATGCAATTAGCGAGAACTGATGAATTTGCAACCAGAGAATTCAAATCTGGAATCAGTGTTATGGTCGAAACGGTTCTTCACAAAAGTGGAAACTATGATGGTTTCGGTTTTCTTAATACGAATGCAAAACCTGAAGAAACTAACTGTAATGGTTCAGAATTCTACAATAGATTTTATTACACTAGTAACAAATTAAAATAAGGTATTATGAGAAAAGTATATTTAAACGTAAATTACGGAAGAGGTGTAGAAACCGTAGATGAATTAAGTGAATCTGATTTTGAATCATACAGAGAATTCCGAAAGGAATATCAAAGACTTGTATCAGAATATCGTATGTGCCAAATGCCGGTATATATTAGTCAAAGAGCTACAAACGATTGGTTAAACCGATAGTAAATAATACGAAAATGAAAACATCTAAAGAATACAAAGTACATTTCAAAGCTGCAAATACAGACTATGGAATATTGACAATTCCGAAAGGAACTTTATTAACACATCAAACTGCATGTGGTCCTGATGAAAAATATCATTTTGTTGATGATTTTTCTTGGGTAGAAAGAAACGAAGATGGTTCCAAGCAATACGGATTATTGCACGATTTAGAATACAGAGGTATAGATGTTCCGAAAGAATATGTTACCTATGATATGCAAGATTGGCAATTAAAGATAATGGAAATGACCAAAGACGAAGAGGTTCCCCAATTATTCAAAAATTAATATATTCCTTCTTAGCTCAGTTGGTTAGAGCATCTGACTGTTAATCAGAGGGTCCATGGTTCGAGTCCATGAGAGGGAGCATTTTAGAGGTATAGTGTAACGGTAGCACGACAGTTTTTGGTACTGTAAGTTGAGGTTCGAATCCTTGTACCTTTACTAATTTTAAAACAAAAAAGATGAGTACAAAATTTATAGCAAAAACCGTATTAACAGAAGATGGAGATTTAGATAGTGTCTTTTTTGATGCAACACTAATCGTATCTAATGATAATGAAATAGTGGTAGTTGATAATTTACAGAATGACTATCACGATTTTATTGATGCAAATACACTGACAATTAAAAAAATAAAAATCGAATTATAAACCTTTAATATATAACTACTATGAAAAATATTTTAAATAATGAGACAGTAAAATCTAAAGATGTTTTTACGACAGAAGATTCAGTAACAATTACTTTTGGTGATAATAGATATTTCGCAAGAGTAAACGAAAAAAACGAATATACAATATTGTATTTTTCTAATCCTGTGGGAACTATCGGATTTGAAACTGAATCCGAATTCCTTGCTCACATAGAAGGTGATAGCAATGTTGGTAAAAGTAAAACGAATCCATCACACTGGCGTTATTAATCCTGGTGTTCAATGAAAATGACTGTTTAGTGTCAATGAACACCTAAAAATGTTGAACACCTAAAAACAGACTTTTAAAAAAATAGATTATGAGTTCAGAATATGGAGTAGGTACTAAGAAAATAATGGTCGATGCAATAGACCACGGTCACGATATGTGGCAAGATTTATTCGATATAATTGATAAAACTAAAACCTCTCAAATAGAAGAAGATTTGATTAGGGAATCAATGGATGATGTACAGAAACTTATTACAAAATTGGCATACTTAAATAAAAACTTAACACATTTAAAATAAACTTTAAACTTTAAACATTATGATACCAGCAATTGGAATGGGAGTATTTTGGGTTGTATTAACAACAACGTTATTAATAACCAGTAAAATTAAGTAACATATGGTGTGATTAGCTCAGTTGGTTAGAGCATTGGTTTGTGATATCAAAGGTCGTGGGTTCGATTCCCACATTACACCCCATTTATTGAAATAACAGACTTTAACTATTATACAGTAAAGACTAAAAAATATGGAAAAGAAAACCGTAATTCAAATAGTACTTAATGCAGTAGAAGAATTGCACAAAGAAGTTGGAAACGATTATGAATATAATGGTTGTTCGCATTTAGCTAAAATAATTATTGATAAAATCAACAAACATGATGAATGAATTGATTCCGGCATGGACAACTATTGGTGCTATTATAATAATGGTTGCAACATTTTCAGTCGTTGGATTGATTATAACAAGTGCTCAAATTATAATTAAAAAACTTAAAAAGAAAGATGAGTAAAATAATAGTAATAGGAAAAAACGGAACCCTGACAAATGTTAGGAATGAAAAAACAGATGAAGCAATTCAAAAATACTGTGAAGAAAAAAACATTACAGTTGAAGAATTTAAAAAATCTAAATTAAGTATTTATACGATTGACTTTCCGGGAGGTGAATTGCCGATATCATTTATTACAGCATGAAAGGAGAAGTACTTTATCAAATAGGTGATTCTGTAATAGTTGATGGTGTCAAGGGAACGGTTGTATTCAAAGAACCTAATCCAAAATCCAAGAAACTTTGGGGTCTGGATAGCATCAAGTCTTTGGAAAGTATTGGACTTTGGGTTTACCTAGTTCGATTTGAAAATGGAAATTATTCACATGTATGTAGGTACTATGAAATTGAATTAGATAATATTAAAAATATCGGATAGTAGCGTAGCCAGGTTATCGCGCCTGCTTTGGGAGCAGGAGGTCGCAAGTTCGAATCTTGCCTATCCGACTAAAGTGCAATAGGATGCACTATTGTTATTAATTGTTACAGTAAACATAACTAATAACCTTTATAGTGCATCCTATTGCACTTTGTAAGTAAAAGATTCCTTATTTAGAACGAATATAAATAACGATTTATTTTTCCCAAAAGTTGCAATTGTCAATTTAATTCGGTATCTTGTATTTGTTGATGAGGGAGTGCCCCTTATAACGTTTAACTTTTAAACTACTAAAAATGACTGAAGAATTAATAGGAATGATTGCGGGATTTGTAGCAATTGGATTGATTGCACTATATGTAAACTTATCATCACGCAAATTAGTTAAAAAATAAAGATATGAAAGACTTTTCGATTTATAGCGACAGAGAACTGAAAACTTTCAGTAAGAAAGGAGATTTCACTATTCTAAAAGATAGTGAACTTCTGCATTTAAAATACGAACTTACTCAAGTTCCATCAAGAGCAATCTTGCCAGTTCCATTAAAACTAATTAAAGAAATACAATCAAGAAATTTACAGAAACCTGAGGACCGTTCTCTTTATGGAGAATACGGTACAAAAAATTAAAAATTATGGAAAAATCAGAATTAAGAAGTTACGTAGAAACTTCACACAAAAATTATTTAGAAATGGCCAATGAGTCACTTGCTGAATTAGATACACTATCGGATGATGAAGTTACTCTTAAAGAATTTCATCTAAAGAAAGCAACCGAGTACGTAAACAAAGCCGATGCCGTAATGAGGGTACTCGATTTCATTAATAAATAAAAATAAAATATTATGGTATATCACAAAGAAATACAAGTACTAAAAGAATCTTATTCCAACGATACAGAATTCGGTAAACGAATAAGACCGCTATTACCTTTGCTCGTATCTAAAGATTTCCCTAATGATATGGACTTAGGAAGACATTTTAGAAAGATTAATATATTCAAAGATTACGTTTATAAAAAATAGAGATATGACTAGACTAGAAGAAATAAATTTTATTATCGAAGGACTGGAAAAAGAAAAGGGAAATATCATTAAAGGTCTAAGGAAATTTGAAGGTTTACTACTTAGTGGTTCAAAGGCCGCAGTCAGGAATCAAATGCTAGAACGAGAAACTGTTATTGATTCAGAACTCATTAAGTACGTAGAAGAAGAAAAGGATATTAAATGGTCTAAGAGTATAAATTCAATAGAAAATTGGACTGACGATTTATCTTAGAAATCTGAAATTGCTAAAAGGTTTTAGCGATTTTTTTGCTTTAATATATAGAGGTTAAATCAAAACAAAGATGAAAAAAATAAACTTAAATGGTATTCATTTAGATATGGATACACTAATTGAAAAATATAACGGTAAAATACATTCAGTATCTGACACTAACGAGATACAACAAATGTCCCTGTTCTGTCAACAGAACATAAACGATTACCGTAAGCCAGTTCTAATTGATATGATTAATCCTATGTTCTCATTCGCAGCGTTGTACCCTCACATAATGACAAACCTTGATTACAACCAAGGAATGGGAGATAGTTCAGTAAAATTAAGCAAAGATGAAAAAACTAATAATTGAAAAAGATTCTCCTAGTGGTGAAGTTTTAATTATGATACCAGAATTTGAAATTATGACCTGGTTGCCATACATAACAGACTCAACATTTCATAAAGAAGGTCTGTACGAAGAAAAAGTAAAAACTATTGAAAAAGATAATCCGGATAAAATTCTGGTAGTTGTAAATGATAATAGTAATCATGGATTTGTAAAAAGATGTTTTATAAGAATCTATGATGAAGACCACTTTAAACCAAAAAGAAGATGAGTGTAAAAATAGAATTATTAAAAGACGTTGTATTTGCTGAAGATACAATGTATGAGTTACCATTTGAAAAAGGTGAAATTTTTGTATCAGATGAACCAGACCAAGGATTAAATGAAGATGGTACATTTTCAATATGTGCTGGTATGAGTATTTATTATACTTTAAAAAAAGAAGACTTTAAAATCATAGAAACTTAAAACAATGCAAAGATGAGTAAAATAATATACGAAGTAAAAAAAGGACACGGAGAAATTCTTATTACTAAACAGGAAAAGAGGGGTTCTTATATTGTTTGCAGAATGTTTGATGATGACAAAAAAGCACAAAAGATTGCAAACGAAATAGTCAATAAAATGAATGCATAAAATAATTGAAAAATAAGTAGTCTAAAAGTTGCAATTGTCACCAGGATTGCGTATCTTGTCTTTGTTGGTGAGGGTATCAACAAAATGTTTAACTTAAAACTACTACAATGAAATTATTACTTAAAGCACTTAAATTTGGAAAAGTGGTTCTCCAGGAACTGAAAGTTCTGCAAGGAACGCCGGTCCAAAGTCAACTCGGAGAACTTGTTCAATTTACATTAACTTAAAAAAACTAACTATGGAAATTATTGATGCAGTAAACAAGATAGGATATACACCAAGTGGTAATAGACAAGCTATTGTCTTAGGTGATTATAAACTTAGTATTCAAGCAAGTAAATTTCATTACTGTACACCTAGAAAAAATTTAAGAAATGCTGGTGATTATTCCAGAATGGAATTAGGAATTATTAGCGATTTTCCAATAATAAAAGGTTTGTCTGCGTTTCCTAAACTAAAGGAACTAAAGGAACTTTGTGATGGAGATTTAGAATTGGATAGTACCTTTTCGGTTTTTGGATATGTTCCAGTAGCATTACTTAATGACCTTTATTTGTACTTTAAAGAAAATGCATAAATTAGAAACATTAAAAATAAAATTATGGCAAGTATAGTAAGAGAAACCTACGATGGTTATACTATTTCTGGAAGAGGAATAGTCAGAAAAGTTTACGATATAGTAGAAGAACACGAAGACCACTACGTAGTGGAATTGAAAGACACCAACGCAAGTATGTACAGCGGGTCTGGATTTTTTACTACAATTAAAAAAGACGAAATCAAAGAAGGTCATTTTGGGAATGTTCGACTAGTAGATTAAAGACTATGAAAAAAGCAAATAAATTAAGAGCAAAGTTTCCAACATTTATAGGGAAATCTAATATAGAAGTATATGCTGATGAAGATGCATCTAAAATAGTTACTTATATTAATGTACCTGAAAATCGAATTGAAATAATGTGGTCTAATTGGGATGAAAGTTCCGGTCAATGGTATAACGATGACCCCGAAATTACAACATTAGATGATGCTGTTAATGAATTCGATAAAATAGAATTTATTGTATTAATCAAAGGTATAAAAAACATTATCCCTCCCATTCAAAGGAACTATTATGGTAATTAACCTAAGAGTTAAAGACTATGGAAAATAGAATTAAACCTAATAAACCTAAAGGATATTGGACCAAAGAACGTTGCCACGAAGAAGCATTAAAGTATAATACTAGAAATGAATTCAAAAAAGGTTCTTATGTCTCATATCAAGCATCGACCAGAAATAAGTGGATAGGTGGTATATGTTCACACATGAAAAATAAAAGATGCCGACCTTGTGGTTATTGGACCAAAGAACGTTGTCAAGAAGAATCATTAAAGTATAATACTATTTCTGAATTCAAAAAAGGCGAAGCAGGTGCATACGAAAGAGCAAGAAAAGAAGGGTGGTTATATGATATATGTTCACAAAGGGGTTGGAAACATTCAAATCCAAAAGGTTATTGGACCAAAGAACGTTGTCAAGAAGAAGCACTAAAGTATAATACTAGAAATGAATTCAAAAAAGGTTCAGGTAGTGCTTGTAACAAAGCGTATACAAACGGTTGGTTCGATGAAATATGTTCACACATGACTGAAATAAAAAAGACAAGTTGGTCTTATGGTGAATGTAAACAAGAATCACTAAAGTATAATTCAAAAGTATCATTTCAAAAAGGTTCTAATGGTGCATATTCAAAAGCATTGAAAAATGATTGGTTAGATGAAGTATGTTCGCATATGACAAGACCACAATCACATAATTTTTATTGGACTAAAGAAAGGTGCCAAGAAGAATCACTAAAATATAAAACCAGAACAAAATTCCAAAAAAGTTCTTGTAGTGCCTATGGTTCAGCATTGAAAAATGATTGGTTAGATGAAGTATGTTCGCATATGACTATTCAAGGTAGTCTTAAAAAACGATACATATATTCTTTCGAATTTACTAGGTATAAATCGGTATATGTAGGTTTAACTTGGAAACACGAAGAACGTTTTTGGTCACATTTGAACAAAGATGGTGCAGTTTACGATTTTATTCAAGAAAACAATTTAACCGAAAACGACTTTACATTTAAGATTCATGGTTATTATGAAATGTTGCAATCCCAATCAAAAGAAGGGGAATTGTTATCTGACTATGAATCTAAAGGGTGGGACATCCTGAATAAAGCAAAGACAGGTGGATTAGGTGGATTCAAATTAAAATGGACTAAAAAACGTTGCCAAAAAGAAGCACTAAAGTATATTAGTAAATCTGAATTCTATAAAGGTTCACCTAGTGCCTACGAAAGAACAAGAAAAGAAGGGTGGTTAGATGAAATGTGTTCACACATGATTAGTACTAAAGAGTTATTAACTAAGTGGACAAAAGAAAAATGCGTAGATGAAGCACTAAAATATAAACATAGAACTGAATTCTATAAAGGTTCCAGTGGTGCCTATGGTTCAGCATTGAAAAATGATTGGTTAGATGAAATATGTTCACATATGGAAAAGAAACCAAACCGAGAAGTATATTGGACTTTTGAAAGATGTAAAGAAGAAGTACTAAAGTATAACACCAAAAGAGATTTAAAAAACGGTTCTCGTGGTGCTCATGAAAGAATATATAAACAAAAATGGGTAGATGAATTGTGTTCACATATGGTAGAACCTCCACGAAAGAAAATTGTTTCTAAATACACAAAACAAATGTGTAAAGTCATGGTAAAGACTGTAAAGAATAGAACACAATTCAAAAATAAATATTCCGGTGCATATAAGACTATGTACAGAGAGGGTTGGTTAGATGAATTTTTTCCAAAATAATTGCTTTAAAAGTTGCAATTGTCGCCAGGATTCGGTATCTTGTATTTGTTGGTGAGGTTATCAACATTTAAACAGAGATATTATGGCATTGAAAAAAGGTACTAAAATGAGAATCGTTGGGAGTGACATTAAAGTTACTTCATTGAGTGAGGGTGAATTTTTTGGTGAAGCTACTTATCTAGATAGAGTTGAAACGCCAGGAATAATTGAGGTAGTAAGTCCGGAAGAAGGAATATTTGAGTTCGAGGGCGACCACTATCAATTGTTGGTATCGGATTTTAAACCTTATTTAAGTGAAAGATATTTTGGTTTATGTTTTGAATGTATTTGATTCAAAAAAATAGAGTACCAAAGGTAAAGCCATATCTTTGGATAGTTCAACAAGAGTAACATCCAATTGGCTTAGCGATGTTACAAATGTTTGGGAGGAGTTTACAGCCTACTCACTATTTGGCTTTAAAGAAAGACTATGAATGAATTAGAAATAAAAGAATTACTTGCAGGATTTATTAATCACTTGAACTCTTTAGGAGAAGACCTTTTTATTCGCGAAAGTGAAATACAGGATTTCCTTCTAAAGAAACCAGAAGTAATCAAAGTGGTTACTGGAAGATTTCCAACCGTAAAATGTTTAGATAAATTCGGTAAGAAAATAACCGATGATTCGTTTGTAGAAGTTTCTGCACTATCACAAGGTAATGGTACACACAAAGTGTATAAAAAAGAAGACGGTCAACTTTATTTTAAACCTTATGGTTTAGAAGAAAGAGTTTCATCTTATTATAGAGGTGATATGATACTATGCAATGAAGATGGAAGTTGGAAGTAAAATAAAAGATATGGACATAAAACAAGCAATCGAAATATTAGAAACTCACAACAGATGGAGAAGAGGAGATGACACTGTACCAATGTTAAAACCTAAAGATATAGGTATTGCCATTGATGTAGTTGTTGAGCACGTTAAAGAAACTGAATCTTATTTGAAACAAAATAGTTGAAATATGAAAAAGGAAGTGATAAAAGAAAGTGAAAAAGCTATAATAATTCACTTAACTGGTTATCATAAATTTAAAGGATGCCAATGTTTTAAAGATTGTTCTTGTAAAGAGGATTTTAAACCCTCAGAAATCGACTGTTATTCAGTTACAAGAAAAGGTAAAAATAGGCTGTTCTATGAAACATTAGATAAAGCTTATGAAAGATTTGATTTCGTCAATTCTTTATAATGTTAAAACTAAAATTTGATTATGAAAATAGGAGATAAAGTTAAATATAAGATAACAAATAAAG